>ERZ791885.4-NODE-4-length-286176-cov-4.140318_pt1 | contig 286176 bp, 210 predicted proteins | sample MGYA00510159_ERZ791885 | MGnify/ENA primary metagenome ERZ791885 (study PRJEB30046, sample SAMN00792054) | human gut metagenome | study: EMG produced TPA metagenomics assembly of the A metagenome-wide association study of gut microbiota in type 2... | reverse complement strand
CGGCTCCCTGAAACCTACTGATGAAAGTCAGCAAGGCGCAGGGTGCCTACCTCATGCCCCATATACGTGTCCTGCGGCATCAGGGAACAGAAGCCAAGGCTTATTTCACCGCCCTCCGGACAGCAGATGGAAAGCCTGGCATTATCGCCGTCCCTGTCTGCCGCAAAGCTGCCGTCATAACGCACATACCCTGTACCCTCCAGCTGGAAATCCATACTGCCGAACACATGGGAATCATCCTCAGCGCAGACTCTTACGCTGACCGGATGTTCTGTTTTCGCAAACATATAAAAAGAATAGGTTTCTCCGGCTTTCAGGGAAATCCCGTTAAAGCCTGTATTATATAGTTTTCCGCCCTTTTCAAAAACAGCGGAAAGAGCGGCCTGCCTGTGTTTGTTCAGGGTATCCTCCCGTTCCAGGCGCATCACCGCCTGTTGGGTATACCAGGCAGGGACAGGGGTATAGGGCGTCTGATTCTTTCTGATCCATCGGGAAAGCCCTTCTCCGTGATTAAACTCATCTCTCCAGCCTGCCCTGGTAACCAGTGCATAACCGTCCTGCTCCGTATGGCAGTCCTTTGGTTCGATGGAATCTTCAAAGGATCTGTTTCTGAGCATCTCAGGATATAAGCCTCCGTCACCCGCTCTGTTGATATCTTCAAAGAAAATGCCATACAGATTCGGGGCGACAGGGAATTTTTTATTTTCTGTACGTATCGTTATTCTGCTCATAGTAACCCGCCTTTGCCAATATTCACTTATTTTCCGACCACTCTCTTATAGCAATAGCCTCTGTCCCCTCCGGCCTTCACCGGGGATACCTCAAAATAAACCACTCCGTTTTCCCGCACTGTAATGCAGACATCGGCCATTCCGTCTTCCAGTTCCTTTCTCTGTGCTTCCACAAGAGGCCTCGCCCCTTCCTTCAGCAGCTTCTTCTGTTCTCCGGAAAGGCTGGAGGGCTCGCCCATGGCATGCCAGAGCTTCAGCGGGTTGCAGGTCACTTCATCCACTGTCTTTGTGAGAATGCAGCATTCCCCTTTTTCCCCGGAAGGAATCCCTTCCATGGGAAGACGGAAACTGCGGCAGATATCCTCTCCGGTGCCGTCCATTGTCATATTCCATACAATCCCTCTGTAGCTGCCGTCTTCTTTTCTCACAATAACCGCTTCATCCGTACGGTGCACACAAGTTCCCTGCAGATCGGCAAAAAACTTGAAGGTCCAGAAGGTAGGTTTGGGGATGCCGCCGTTTGCCACAAGCCCGAAGCCGCCGTGGAAGGGTGTAAAAGGAACGCCCTGTTCCTCGAAAATATCACCGAAGGTCCAGTAGGAATAGGATTCGTTCATATCTCCCAGCCGGGACAGCTGCCCTGCGATATAAGCCGCGTTCTGATTGGTATCATGCAGCGGGCAATTGGGAATATAGGAAGTATTGAATTCCGTAATATGGATTTCCATCCCCTTAAATTCCTCAAAGCTGTCGATAATATCCCTGGTCGTCTGAAGGTTGGCATATCCTTCTTCCGGCTCCCGCAGCTTCACATAACCATAGTGGCCCACATTCTCCGGCACCTCTGTTGTATAGTGATGGCGGGTCACGAAATCCACAGATATGCTTTCTTTCCGGCAGAATTCCAGGAAGCAGCGGATCCACTTTTCATCCTCCACGCCGCAGATGGCGGGGCCGCCCACACGGAAGCGTCCATCCACTTCCTTAATCGCCGCAAAGGTCAGGGCAAACAGCTTAAAGTATTCCTCCATATCCGCATCCTTCCAGAAGCCGGGAAGATTAGGCTCGTTCCATACCTCTATCGGCCATTGCACCACTTCCTGTTCCCCGTAGCGTTCCATCAGATGGCGCAGAGTCGCCTGTACCAGTGCGCACCAGGCATCGTAGTTTTCCGGAGGCGTCACATTCCCCTTCCAGTAGAATACCGTCTGTTTCCCGGAAGCCATCTTGTCCGGCATGAAGCCCAGCTCCAGAAAAGGGCGTATATTCAGGCTCAGATAGCTGTCCATCACCAGATCCAGATAGGTAAAATTATATTCCGCATGCTTTATTCCGTTTTCATCCGTGTACTCCTGATAAATAGCCATATCATCCGAAAACAGGCCGTGGCCGCGGATGTGGGAAAATCCGATCTCCTCCTGTACCAGCGCCAACTGCTCCTGATACTCCTTCTGCAGGGCAAGCCCCATGCGTCCTGTTCCTATGCAGTAGGCCACATTATTATGGAACGGTATTTTTGTATCTTTTTCAACAGTATACTTTTTTTCCTGCATCATACGATTCTCCTCTTCTTTAACAAACCTGTTTATATCAGCCCCGACCAGATAATATTGCTCACATTCCACAACCCATCCGCATACCACTCTCCGGGACGGAACGGAACAAACCATGCCGCAGCAAGCTGTTCCGCCGGATCAATCACCAGAGAACAGGAGCCTGCCCCTTCATGCATATAGGTGCCTTTCGAATAAAGAAAACCTGGCCCTTCTCTTCTGTCAAAACCTATCCCGTATTTCCTGTCCGGTTCTTGTGCACCCCAGCAGTAATCCGGAGTATGGGCAAGAACAGAAGAAGTCATCTTTTCCACCGTTTTTCTTCCCAGAATCCTTTTTCCGTCAAGCTGTCCCATTCCGAGCATCATATTTGCGAAACGGATCAAATCTCCCGGTGTGGCAAAAAGCCCGCCTCCCGTATTGGGAATGTAATCCTTCCAGGACGATAAACATTGTTTTTCCCCTTTTACCGCACTTTTTATATATTCTTTATCCTCTTCGTCAGTCACATGGATTCTTTTCAGTCTCTCCGAATCCGCCGGCAGAAAGAAAGTGTCCTTCATTCCCAACGGGGAAAGGATATTATCATGAATGTATTTTTCCGCCATTACTCCGCTGATTTTTTCTATCACTGCCCCCAGCACAACAAAACCATAACTGCAATACTGCCATTCTTCTCCCGGTTTTCTTCTCATGCCGCAGGACATGGAAGGCGTAAGCCAGTCAAATTCTTCTCCCGGCTTCCATTCTTTTGCCGCTTCCTCCATATATCTCCATACCGGGGCAAAATAGGGATTCGGAAAACATCCCGCATCCGGCTGAAGCCCCGAAGTATGGGTCAGCAAATGAAACAGATTAATCCCGTCGAACGGCTCTCTGGCAAACTGGGGCAGAATATCCCCTACCTTCACATCAAGCCTGGTATAACCATCTTCCACCAGCTTCATCAAAGCTGCTGCCGTAAAGGTTTTGGTAATGGATGCGATTCCATGTATCGTATCCGGCCGCATGGAATCATTATGATCATAATAATGGGCCAGCCCCATCCCCTTTTCCGCAATCACTTTCCCGTTTTTTGAAATACAGTAGGCGGCGCCCTCTATTTCCCCTCTTTCCATCATCCGGGCAAAATGCTCATCTAAAGCAAGGATACGTCCGGAATGATAACCGGTTTCTTCCGGCAGACAATCTGTTTTCCCTTCTGTGATATGCAAGCTTATCCCCCCTTCTTACTGTCTGTTCTATCTGTGCTTCAGCACACCTCCACATCCATTTCCACACGCGCAAGGCCGGGAGCCAGATCCCGTTCTGCAGACATATCAAACACCGGCTCGCCGTTTATGTCAAAATGCACCCGCCTGATGCCGTCGCAGCGGAGAGTACTGTCCGGAGATGTTTCCGCATGGTATGCGATCATCAGATTCCCTTCGGAGTCCGCAAAAAAGGAATTATGGCCGGGACCGTATTCTCCCTCTACGGAATAAAAGGATAAAACCGGGGTGCCGCGTTTGTGCCATGCCGATTTATCCAGCAGATCGGCTCCGTCTTCCGCCGTAAGCAGACCCAACACATAGGTGTAACCGTTGGCCGCGCCTCCGGAATAGGTCAGATAGATTCTGCCGTTGGCAGTAAAGGCATAAGGCCCTTCGTTGTTGATGGTATGGCTCACATTCTCCCAGCCATAAAGAGGGCGGGTGAGCAGGACGGGATCGCTTGTAAGCCGCCAGGGTTCTGTTTCATCCACCCGGGCAATATACAGCATGGATCCCGAATCATATTCGGTGCCGATTCCCCTTCGGTAGGACCAGACCATATAGGAACAGTCTCCCGATTTCAGATAGGTCATGTCCAGCGTGATACCGTCCTGCGCCAGCCAGCTTCCGTCCTTTCTCCGGATCCGGATCGGATCCTCCCAGCTGCCCGCATCCGTCAGGCTGCCGCCTTTTTTCAGCTTCATGAGGTGGCACTGCGGCCCCCATTGTGTGCCGCTTACCGCAAACAGTATGTAAAGCTCTCCGCCAATCACATGGAATTCCGGCGCCCAGAAGGTCTGGACCAGTCCCCGTTCCTCATCCAGATCGAGAATCAGGTGCTGTTTCACATCCTCTTTAAAAAGGTCAGCCACATTCCCGGCTTCCCTCACATAGAAGCCCACATCATTCAGGTTGTCATTCGTTGATATATAATAGTACCGGCCTTCCCACGGGAAAACTACCGGATCCCCGAATCCGCAGGCAAGGGGAAAGGCATACTGCTCATTTATTACAGTTCCGGCAATCCGGCAGGTTCCCTTCCTGCCGAAATCAATTTTCCCCACATCCCAGCGGACACGTTTCTGTGCGGTAGAACCATCCGAATACACAACGGTCGCCTTTATCTTTTCCACAGCTTTCGCATCATGTGCCGGTATCTTATCCGGCACATGCACGGCAACGGAAGAAAGCCTGCTCCAGTGAAGGGCCGCCCTGTCGCACAGGCTGCGGCTTACCTCCACCGTATTTCCCGCCCGGGCGCCTTCCGGCAGCTGCCCGGGATCTGCAAACCCCATTTCCCTGAACGCAATGAAATCATCCGTGGTCCACAGCAGAAGTTTTCCTTCACTCTCTTCATCCGCACTTCCGTTTTCATTCACACGGAAAGCCGTAATTCCAAAACCTCCCCCAGGCATGGGGAAAACCCTGGGAGCCTCCACCCCTTTGGGGCATATGGTATCGTTTTTATCCAATGTCCCCTCCGCAAACAGAATACCGTAGTTTCCATTCATGGCCTCATAATTCTCTCCATCCCTGCTGTATGCCAGGTGAATGCTGCGCGCCAGTCCGTCGGGATATAACCTCTCATCCGTTTTTCTTGTGTATACCATAATTCTGGCGCTCTTCTCCGCAAAATCTACTCCCATGCCTATTCTTTCCTTTCCGTCCTCTTTCCTCTCTCAGCCTCGTGTTGTAACATCCATCAAAAACGCCGTCACTTCGTCTTCCGGCTTCACCTGTGCCCTGGGGCTGTCAAAAAAAGTCATCACAGCAGGCTTCTCTTCCAGAAAAGCTTCCCATTTTTCCATAGGAGTCCCGTCCGCATCCGCGCCGTTAGGATCTCCCTTTTTCATAAACTCCGCCCAGTAATTGCACATCTGCCTGGCGAGGTCATAATGCTTTCCGGTAAAAGGTCTCCAGCATTTCGCCAGGGTTTCAAAGAAGAACCATAAATCCGAAGAATGGAAGGCTCCCGGATTGTCTTCCCCGGGTATCTCAGGGCCGAATTCGTATACATAACAAGGCTGCTTGGCCCCTGCCTTTTCCAGCAGGCTGCACATCCTGCGGATTCCCAGCTCCACGGAGCTGACAAGGCCGTTTTCTTTGGCTGCTTCCAGTCCGTTCTCTGCATGGACCAAATCCAGATATTCCTGCGCACGATCTCCGAATTTTTCTTCCGCTTCCTTTTTCAGGGCATCCGGATCCTCCGCCTGGGGCGCCGTGAAAAATTCGTTGTTGGTGAAGCCAGTCATGATCGGCACATCCAGCAATTTTCCCGCTTTCATATTGTTCCAGTAGGTATCGGTCTGGTATACGCCGTCCGGGATGGTTCCCCAGAACGCGCCGAAGGCATTGTTTTTATCACGTATGAATTCTGCGGGAAGCGCCCTGGCTTCTTCCAGTGTTTCCACGCCGAGGAAAGCAAAAAAGCGTTTTCCCTGCTCCAGTAATTCTTCTTTTGTGAACCGCATACGGTCCTGGAAGGGATCATAGAAAATCCCGCTCTCAACAATAGCCTTCTGAATATAGCCCTGATTTCCCTGACAGTTCAGCTGGGCCAGCACGCTGCCGCCCCCTGCCGACTGTCCTCCTATGGTGATATTGTCCGGATCGCCTCCGAAGGCTGCGATATTGCGTTTTGTCCAGAAAAGGCCGTACTGCTGATCCAGGTTGCCGAAGTTCGCCGGAGCTTCCGGGTTTTCCTCCCACAGCTGAGGGTGGGTGAGGAAGCCGAATACGTTCAGCCGGTAATTTACCGTCACCACCACGATTCCCCTGCGTGCCAGCCGTTCCCCGTCAAATTCCATTTCCGCAGGATTGCCCCACTGGAGGCCGCCGCCGAAATACCATACATAAACGGGAAGCTTATCCTCCGTGCTCACTGCAGGCGTCCATACATTCAGGTACAGGCAGTCCTCATTCATGGGGATGGAGGGATCCACATTCCATTCTCTTGTATAGATGTTCGTTTCATCCAGCCCCGGTATGCTCTGCATGGAAATGGGCGCAAACTCCAGGCAGTCCCTGACGCCGTCCCAGTCCGCTGCGGGCTGGGGCGCTCTCCAGCGCAAATCACCCGTCGGAGGTGCGGCAAAAGGAATTCCCTTGAAGGATATCACCCGGGGATCCGCCGCCGGGATGCCCCTGACCAGGCCGTTTTCCGTTTTTACTGCTTTCAGCATATTCTCTCCTTTCTCACTTCACTCTTATCATCATTACGCTGCATGCAGGCATCGTGAACGAAAGCCCTCTGTCCGTCACCTGTATCTGCGTAAACGCTTCTTCCTTTACCTGCTCCGGCTCTTCAAAGGTATTATAGGACTGCATCCTTCCGCGCACGATTTTCGCTTCTATCCGGGAGGGCTCTTTCTTTGTCAGCACCACTTCCATCTGTCTTTCTTCCTCCGGAGACAGGTTATTCAGGGTAATTGTCAGGACACCGTCCTTATCCACCGAAACGGATTCCTGCACGTCGGGCACCATCTCCTGTTCCTTCAGGCCGATTTTTCCCGCCCCTTCCAGCCAGCTTTCCACAAGCTCCGCATCCTGATGATGCTTATACATATGGAATACATGGTAGGTCGGCGTCAGGAGCATTTTCTTTCCCTCCGTCAGGATCACGGACTGGAGCACATTTACGATCTGTGCAATACAGGCCATCTTGATCCGGTCGCAGTGCTTGTTGAAAATATTCAGGGAAACTCCTGCCGTCAGGGCATCCCTCATGGTATTCTGCTGATACAGGAAGCCCGGATTCGTGCCCGGCTCCACATCATGCCAGCAGCCCCATTCATCCACCATCATCCCGATTTTCTTTTCCGGGTCATAAGTATCCATAATGGCGCTGTGGCGTGTAAGGACTTCTTCTATATAAAGAGCCCTTGCAAGAGTATTAAACCAGACTGCCTCATCGAAGTCTGTGGCGCTTCCCTTATGGATTCCTTTTTCCACCCCGGCGTAATAGTGGACGGACAAGCCATCCATAAAGCCGTGCGCCTCCGGGGGCGCGGGATTTCTGAAGCATTCCCTCAGCACCACATCCGTCCATTCATAGTCATCCGCATTGGCTCCGCCGCAGATTTTGAATATGGGGGCATTCTTGTCATAGCAGCGGATATAGGTCTGATATCTGCGGTAAAGGTGGGCGTAATAATCCGGAGTCATATTGCCGCCGCAGCCCCAGTTTTCGTTGCCCACGCCGAAATAATCCACCTTCCAGGGCTTTTCCCTGCCGTTTTCACGGCGCCAGTCCGCCATGGGGGAAACGCCGTCCAGGGTCATGTATTCCACCCATTCGCTCATTTCCTGCACCGTGCCGCTTCCCACATTTCCATTCACATAGGTCTTGCAGCCCAGCTGCTCGCACAGTTCGAAAAACTCATGCGTACCGAAGCTGTTGTCCTCCGTCACGCCTCCCCAGTTGGTGTTAACCATTTTCTTTCTCTTATCTTTAGGCCCCACACCATCCTTCCAATGGTATTCATCCGCAAAACAGCCTCCCGGCCAGCGCAGTACCGGAACCTTTAATTCCTTCAGAGCCTCCACCACATCGGTGCGCATGCCGTTGACATTGGGTATTTCGGAATTTTCTCCCACATAAAGGCCTTCATAAATACATCTTCCCAGATGTTCGCTGAAATGTCCATAGATTTCCGGATTGATATGGCCCATTTTTTTATTTTCATTGATGTATAATGTGATCACGCTTTTCTCCTATTCTTTTCCTATTTTCTTTTTCTGGGATCCAGTTCATATATCCTGCCTGTTTCCAGCACGGCAAAGGGTCCGGGCACCCGGCGTTCCCCGCGTGCGTCCCCGTCAAAAGCATCCGCGGTTTCCATGGAGGCCTTAACCGGTAGCACCTTCTCCGGTTCTGTGATATAGTTCTGCCTTCCCGTGCCATGATGCCTCATTTCAGGCAGTCTGTCCGCCTTTTTCAATTCCAGGGTGAGTTTTTCCGTATCCACTTCGACCGCGAAAAAGCCCTCCTGCCCCTCTTTGTCAAAACCATAGAACTCCTGCCATGCCTGCAGATCCAGGCAGTTCTCCGGAGCGGGATACAGAATGCGGAGATAGCCTCCCGGCATTTTCACATACAGATTGCCCTGGGAATCGTTATCTTTGGTGGGGAATTTAATGGCGGCTTCCCCGCAGTCATAGAACATGTTGTTCACGATCCTGGCTTCCCTTGAGGTACCTCCTCTTCCGTTTCCGGAGATACGGAAGGCTACAGATTTGACAAAATATCCGGCGCTGCGGCATCTTCCGATAAAATTGTTCACCACGTGCAGACGGTCCGTGCCTTCGCCGTACACCGCATAGCCGTTGATTTCTCCGGTCTCTTCCATCTTGTACCAGCCCGTGGAGCCCGGCTCCGAAGGGATATCCTCAGGCCGGAACCGTCCTTCCACATTCCAGAAAATATTATTGTCTATCAGGTTGATTCCGTCTCTGGAGCATTCGATGAAAATGGCCTCTCTCTGTTCGATTCCATCCAGGAACAGATTGCGGGTGATCCGGTTATTTTCATTTCCCACATCCATCCACAGATGATCCGCCCAGAAGGTCTTGGTAAAAATATTCCGCCGTATCAGGCTGTCCACACTGTTATGTACCTTAATCCCTCCCGCTTCCCAGGAAAGCTCCATCTTCTGCCAGCCGGTTCCTTCGATCCGGTTGTCTTCTATCAGCAGGTCGGTGGCAAACATGCCTGCAATGCCGCACACTCCGGCATCGCGGATTTCACAGCCTCTCACCACCGTATGCCCGATGATCTGATCCTCCCGGAAGGTATGGTGCCAGCACTCGTTGCCGATATCGATCCCCACGCCGTTGGACCAGTCAATTTTACAATCCTCAATGATCCAGTGGTGTCCTCTGTAGCATGAAATGGCTCCGCGCTGGGGTACGGGTGCCCCCGTCGCCGCATGGGCACAGGTCAGGCCCTTTACCCGGATATAAGAAAGGAAAGGAATCTCAGGCGCAAAGCACTGTTCCCTGCACGTCAGCTCTATCTGGTGCTGTGCCGGATCGGAATCATCCTCCAGCCGGAGGTGTATGGTCTGTCCGTTGGCCTCCACCCAGTAGGATCCAGGCGTGCTGCCGAGCTGATTGTACAAAGAAACCTGCTTCAGCGGCTTCCCGTCGCAGAATACCATGCCTCTCCGGTTTAAATAGGTCGTCATATCCGTCTTTTCATATTCGATAAAAAGACGGTCATGAAGGATATTTACGGCACAGAAGGGATTGTAGCCCCTGAATTCATCGGGGTTGAGCCTTGTCTCCCATATCTGCAGCCCTTCCGGCAGGCTTACCTGTGCTCCGGGAGGTATCAGATTCCAGCCTTCGCTGCGGCGGAAATCATGTGTCTCCACAGAAGCCTTGATAACTGCCTCCCCATCCCCAAAAGCTTCGAAGCTCACCATCTCCTCCGGGCCGTTTCCTCCGCATACCGGATGGACGCACTCCCTGTAAACACCGCCGTGAATCCATACCCTGGTTCCCGGCCCCGCCAGATTGGCCGCTGCCTGAATGGTCGCAAAGGGATGTTCCATGCTTCCGTCATTTTCATCGCAGGCTTCCGGATGGGCGGCATTCACATGGTATTCTCTGGTGAATACCGGCGCTTTTTCCCAGAAGGCAAAGCGTTCCCCTCCCGGAAGGCGATCCTGCGTATCCCCTTCCACTCGTCCGGGTACGCTCAGTACTGCCTGATAAGCCGTTTTCGGCCGGAAACCGTCCTGGAAAAGCAGAGGAAAGCTTCGTTCTCCCCGGAAACCGGTGAGCCAGCTGTCATCGTCCTGCATTCCCCAGAAGGTCACGCCGGTCACATCGGCCGTCCCTTCCTTTTTGTTTCTTGTCAGGATGGTGAAAACCTCTCTGTAGCGGGCGGCAAGGGCCTCCATGGACGACGCCGACGGATCTGCATTATGGATATCCAGCTCCGTCACCTGAATCTGGATTCCAAGGGAGCCGTAAACGCGGAGTGATTTTTCATATTCCTCCAGGTCAGGCGTGTTCATGGTCATATGGGACTGCATTCCCATGCCATCCACCAGCTGTTCCGAAAGCAGCGGCTTTAAGACCTGTTCGCAGATCACATCCCGTTTCCAGGGAATAAAGGTATCATAATCATTATAAAACAGGCTGACATCCTGCTTCGCATACTTTCTCGCAAACCGGAAGGCCTGCAGGATAAAGTCCTCACCCACAGTTTCCGTCCACAGGGAACGGCGCAGCGCCCCGTCCTCCACGGCCTCATTTACCACATCCCATGCATAGATAATTCCCGGGTACTCCGTCTGGGTAAATTCCAGCACCTGGCGGATATACCCCTCCAGCCTGGCAAGCATGGTTTCCCTGTCCGCAAGGGGAGCATCCTCTTCCCCGCGGTACCCTTCTGTGAAAAACCATCCGGGCGTCTGGTTATGCCATACGAGGGTATGCCCCCTCATTTTCATGCCATGCTCCCGGGCAAAATCCAGATATTTCCGTACGCCTTCAAAACATACGGCGGGACAGCGGTCATACTGCGCCGCATTCCTTCTGTTTTCCCCTTCATCCAGAAGAAACTGCGGTTTCATCTCATTCTCACAGGTCATGGAATCATACTGCGCGCACAGCTCCCCCAAAGCTGTTGTGCTCTCAAATACCTGCGCCGGAACGGCGGCCCCCATCCTGAAATATGGCTGATATACTGTTTTCAGACTCATGTCATTCCCCTCCCTCCGCTTCTGCGGAAAATCACAAATTTACCGTAACCGTTCAGACAAGCAGGAACCGTTACTGTGTCCGTAAAAAGAGAAAAAGGGGCCGGCAACCGCCAGCCCCCACTTTTCTGTCATTCCTATTCTGCTCTTATTCTGCTGCTTTTCTTGCGTCAATGACTGCCTGATATTTATTGGTATCAAAGGCAACCAGGTCATTCCAGCCGAAGCCTTCCAGCTGTACGCACATATCGTCCCACATCTTTTCAAATTCTTCATCGCTTGTTGCGAACACCATACGCCAGGAAGCATCACATACAACGCTCTTGCACTGGCTTCTGATCAGTGCGGTATCCGTATCGTCACTTGCAAGAGGAATATTTACATTGGCAACCATGCCGAGCTGGTTTTTATCTCTCATGTATTCCACTTCGTTTATAGCGCCGAATTTTTCGGTCCATTCTTCTGTCGTGGCTGTCTGATTCAACTTAATCATAGATGCCCATAAACCAGGCTCGAAATACTCTCCTGTTACAGGATTCATTTCAGCGCTTCCTACAATCCACTGATTAACCTGATTGTTTCCATCACTCCAGAGGCCGCCCCCCAATTCTTCCGGAATCTGTACATCCGCGGTAAAACGATTCTGGCCGTCCTGAGTCAGTGTATAAGTTCCATCATCATTCACGGTATAAATCAGGCCTTCCAGGCTGTTATGCTGATAGGTAAGCCCTTCAGGAGATGCAAGCCAGTCGAGCAGTTCCATAATCCGTAATTTCTTTTCTTCATCCACCTGGGAACCAACACCCCAGACACGGCCGTCACCATAATAGGAATCCGCTGTCTGGAAGAAGTTCAATTCTTCTACAGGAGTGTACATATAATTTTCACGGCTTGCTCCATGCTCCGGTGTATTCCAGAAGCCGTTCTGCCAGTTATACCAGAACAGGTATACTCTCTTCTGTTTCATCTTGCTGTCGCAGGCTGTTGTCCAGTCCTGAGTAGCGGAGTCCGGATCAACCAGTCCCATCTGATTGGCCTTATAGAAAAACTGAAGAGCTTTGTAATAACCTCCGTTTTTATCCGTCAAAGGCATGATGGTATTGTCATTGCCAAGAAGAACGGATTCCTTTACCTGCTGTCCGAACCAGTTTGTCAGCAGATTGGCATTTTCAATACTGGTACCGTCCCAATCCTTCCACATGGTAATCGCAAAGGCTTTGTCGCCTGCCGCATTTGTAGGATATTTTTCCTGCATATCCGCCAGCATATTGAGAAGATCATCTGTGGTTTTCAGTTCCGGGCAGCCCAGCCCTTCATACAGATCCCACGGCACCCTTGGCGCGCTTGCTACTTCTGTTCCCACAAATGCCGTAGGGCCGTTGCTGTTCATATTACAGGGAATCGCAAAAACACTTCCTGCTTCCACACCGCTCATGGTTCCGTTAAACAGATCTATCTGCTCTTTGTACTTGGTCAGGTTTTCGTAGTTTCCGATAATATCGCCGATATCCATAATCAGGCCGGCTTCCACACAGTCCTGCATTTCGGAATTGTCAATGATTACGATATCTCCCAGATTCCCCGATGCGCTTCGTGTCTGATAAAGGGAATTGGCATCTCCGGACACCTGCGGTGCGATAATATTAAGCTGGATATTGAATTTGTCCTTGAGCACTTTTCCATACCAGCCGGACTGTATTCCCTGGTAATTGGCGGCCTTGTCATAAATTTCAATGGTCATCTCCGTATCATGGGATACCTCAGGAGCTGCTCCCTGGGCAGCCTCCGTACCTGCGCTGCTTTCTGCTGCAGATTCTGCCGCTGCCGGTTCTGAACTTCCGCCTGCCGGCGCTGTTGTGTCTTTGCCCTGTCCGCAGCCTGCCAGAACAGTTGAAGCTGTCATGATTGCTGCCAGTGCCAGGGATGCTAAACGTTTCCTTTTCATCTTGAATCCTCCTTGTTTTCCGAAGAAAAATATGAGCCTCTGCGAACAGAGTATTTTCCTCCTGCTCTTTATTGAGTCTATCTATAACAGAAGTCGGTCTTCTGCTATTTTCTCAGCCTTTTACGGCACCGATCATGATACCCTTAACAAAATATCTCTGGAATATAGGGTATACCAGAATAATCGGTATAACTACAATTATTGTTACCGTCATCCGGACGCTAGTAGGCGTCTGGCTTGTGGCTACTGCCGCCGCCATGGAAGCGCTGTTATTGGTATTGGCAAGGCCGGCCAGCGAACTCGCCTGATTCAGATATTGATACAGAATGAACTGCAGCGGATAAAGCTTGGTATCCGTTACCAGAAGCAGTGTATCCTGGAAAGAGTTCCACTGGTTTACAGCGGAGAAAATCGCAACAGTTGCCATGATAGGCTTGATAACCGGAAGCATAACCTTGAAGAAAATCTTCATGATTCCCGCACCGTCAATCTGCGCGGCTTCCTGCAGTTCCTTGGGCACCGACTCCACAAATGTTTTGGTCAGTATAATATAGAACGGGGAGACAACTGCCGGAAAAATATAGCCCCAAAAATTATTCGTCAGATGCAGGTTCCTCATGGTGAGGTACCAGGGGATAATACCCGCATTGAAATACATGGTCGCAACCACCAGCCGGTACCAAAGCTTCCTGTGCCACATATTATCCTGAGTAAACATAAAGCCCAGGAAGGCGGAGGCTCCTACCGTACCCACCGTACCGATAATGGTCCTCAGCACGGATATTTTGGCCGCCTGGAAAAGGCCATCAATGCGCAGCGCACTGAGATAGTTTTTAAAATGAAGCCCCTTCGGCCAGAACAGAATCACACCGCGTGCACTCAAATCATTGGCACTTATGGTATTTATGAAAATATAGTAAAAAGGATAAATACAAATTAAGGCACAAAGGGCAAATATAATATAGCAGACAACAGCCAGCATATTATCGCCGAAGCTGTGGTGCATTTTAGTTTTAAGAACTTTTTCCCTGCTCATTTTTTCCTCCTCTTCCCTACAAAAAGCTTTCGCCGCGTATCAGCTTGGACATGGTATTGGCAAAGAACAAAAGAATGAGACTGACAACACTCTTAAGCATACTGATTGCAACGGATACGGAATAGCTTCCGCTTCCCATCGCGGTGTTGTATACGTAAAGGTCAAGCACCTGGATCGTCTCTTTGTTAAAAGCATTCTGGAATACATAGTACTGTTCCATACCATTGGAAAGGAAGTTCGCGATATTGAGCATCAGCAGTACAAAGTATGTGGGGAGGAGGCTCGGAATCGTGATATACCAAATCATCTGCAGCCTTGACGCACCGTCCACCTTTGCCGCCTGATACATTTCATCATCAATTCCGGAAATCGCCGCTATGTACATGATGGCCGACCAGCCCAGATTCTTCCATGTAAGCCACAGCCACATCGTCAGCCATACATGTTCGGAGGACTGGAGGAAAAGAATCGGTTCCGTGGTAATCCCCAGCGTCTGAAGCAGGGTGTTCGCCATACCTGTGCTGTTGAAAAGGCTGTATGCCACGGAATATACAAGCACCCAGCTGATGAAGTTGGGAAGCGTGGTCACTGTCTGCACGAATTTCCGGAAGGGCACACACCGCAGCTCATTCATAAATACGGCAAATATCATGGGCAGCCAGGAGGTTGCCAGCGTAATGCCGCTCATGGCAAAGGTATTTTTAAGCACCTGCAGAAGCTGATTGATTTTAATAGGATTCTCCACCAGAGACTTGAACCATTTCAGCCCCACAAAGTCATGGATGGAAAATGGTTTCGGCGGTTTGTAATCAAAAAATGCGTATACCCAGCCGTACAGCGGATAATAGGCAAAAATTAAAACCAGCACAATAAAGGGCAGTACATAAAGGAACATTTTGAAAGAATTCCATTTTTTCTTGTTTTGAAAAAGACTCATACTTCTCTCCCTTCTCCCAAAGAGTTTACATTTTGTTTATCGTTAAACCTTTGTTTAAATGGATTATATAACTCTTCCACCATGAATGTCAATATATGTTTTAATATATTATGATTTTTATACAATTTACACATATTTCTATTTACTTAAACGATTTAGAAATTTTCTATTTGTGTTATTTTTATGTTATTTGCACTAAAATCTACAAATGTATCGTTTTACCAGTTTTTATATTCTGTATTTACAGTAATGGAAAATGCATTTCTATTTTCATCTGCCATAAAGACTTCTGTCACATCAAGATGCCATCCATATCTCTTCCAAACGGAATCCCTCAATAAAAAAGGTGCATGGCCATTATTATAATTTCCATACACCTTACTGTTACTATATAATTTTGTTTTGTGTTTTTTATGGCTGCTTCCTTTTCACCGAATTCCGCAGCACGATAGAACAGGGAATCTTGATTTCAGCCGCCTTTTCATCCGCAGCCTCCGCCTCCTTCTCCTCACCGCCGATCCTCTCCAGCAGCATCTCTGCCGCCTTATGCCCGATCTCGGAAAGAGGCAGGCTCATCGTCGTCAGTGCCGGACGGATATATTCCGACAGATCCTGATTATCGAAACCGGTAATTGAAATATCCTCTCCGGCCCTCAGCCCATGCTCCTCCAGGTAATCATAAACACCGCCCGCCATGCGGTCCGCCATACAGAAGATCGCCGACACGCCCGCATCCACAAGCGGCCCTGCCTGCTCATATCCTGATTCCCGATCCCAGGCTCCGTAACGGACCCAGCCCGGATTATAGGGTACCTGCTCCTCAAACATCGCTTTCTGGATCCCCAGAAGTCTTTTCTGGGTATGAATATTATCCGCCCGTCCGCCGATGATGCCTATTTCCCGGTGTCCCATGGAAAGCAGGTACTTCATCATATCATAGCCGCCCTTTTCCTCTTCAATCACCACAGACGGAATCCAGTCGGCATTCGTATAGGCATATGCCAGCACCACCGGCATGGAAAAATCCTCCGGGAAAAAATGAATGATCCTCGCATGCCCCGCCACATAAATCACCCCGTCCACTTTAATGGAACGCAGCTCCTGCAGCGCAGGCTCCAGCACGGAACGGTAGGCTTCCTCGTTATTGTACCAGGATTCCTTCCACCTCGCATACAGACGAAGGTTCTGCACGATTGTCCGATACCCCTTTTCTTCACAGCAGGCCATAATGCTTTCTATCATTCCGGGCGTACTGAACTGGGAAATATCTTCCGCAATGATTCCTATCGTTTTTGTCTTCTGGTTTCTCAGCCCCTGAGCGATATAATTAGGCTGATACCCCCTTTTCTTCACCACATCCAGGACTCTGAGCCTGGTTTCTTCGCTGACCTTCGGCTTCCCGTTCAGTATATTGGAGACTGTGGTGGCAGAGACATTACACTCTCTCGCAATTTCCTTTAATGTAACCATAATTATAATAGCACCCTCTCTTTTCCTATTACAAGTTTTACGTTAAACAAAATAATGCCCTTATTTTCTTTTTCAGGCATTCCCCTTTTTCTGAATTCAATAAGGAATTATAGCATTATTGGCCCCATCACGCAAGGAGCATTCATTTTTTCGGCAGGTTTACAGAAAAACCTGTATACATCCGCCGTAAACCAACTGAAGCTTGTTTCCCTTTGGCTAATATGTTACAATTCTTTCACACGAAAGCGGTATTAGTATAACCTGACTAAGATCGGGGCCCCATGGTTCCCGTTTTTTTGCCGTCGTTTGGCGTGGAGGGGGACACATATGGATAAGAGGACAACAAACCTTTTTGCAAATGTAAAGCAGCGTCTGCTGGCAGGGCCGGGAAAGTTTCTGGATAACCTTCCCCTCGCCAGAAAACTTATGCTGCTCTATTTATGCTGTGTCCTGCTCCCTTTGATCCTGACTGACAGCGTAATCATTTACATGACGGTACGCGCCGAACACAATAGCAGCCGGCATGAAATGGAAAATATCGCGGACGCTATCAAATACAGCCTGAGCAACCGTATGGATAATGCCGCCAATCTTTCTCTGAATATTTACAGCAATAAATATATCAATGCCTTTCTGGAAGCCGACTACCAATCCCCCCTGGACTACTTTGAACGCTATCAGGATTTTCTGAAGGATTCCCTTTATGAAGCCAGTGTCGTAACGAGCAATTATCAGATCGTGATGTATACGGATAATCCCGGTATCGTTAACGGCGGCAGCTTCTGGAACCTGGATACCATAAAAGGAGAACAGTGGTACCGGGATTTTATAGATTCCGGTCAGGAAATCCTCGCCTATCCCTACTATGAATCCTCCGTCACCTCTTCACAGCGGAAAATATCCATCATCCGCAGAATGGACTACTATCATAAAGGCTCCGGCCCCAACCTGGTGAAAATGGATCTGGACTACAGCAGTATGTCCCAGAGTATCGTAAACGCCAAATACAGCTTTCTCGTTTATATCTGCGACGGGGATACTATCCTCTTTTCCAACGACGGGCACGGCGGCATGGGAAAGCCCTATGAGACCTTCACCTCCGACCTGCTGAAGAAAACAGGGATTTCAAAGAGCATGAATGTTTATGGACGGGTATGGAATATTTATGTCCTGAACAGGGAATTAAGTGCCCTTGCTCTCATAAAAAACAATTTCCATCTTCTGATTTTCCTTCTGTGTCTGAACCTGCTTCTGCCGGCCCTGCTGATGACCGGCCTGAACCATTCCTTCACCTCACGGCTCATGGAGCTTGGCGCCGCTTTTGAAAAAGGCGGCATCGATGAACTGAAAGCCCTGCCCGCGGTGCGGGGAAAGGATGAAATCGGAATCCTGATGGAAAGCTACAACCTGATGGCCGGCCGTATCAACGACCTGATACAGACCGTTTACAAGGACAGGCTCAAGGAACAGGAAATGGATATCGCCAGACAGAAGGCGGAACTTCTGGCCCTCCACAGCCAGATCAATCCCCATTTTCTCTTCAACGCCCTGGAAAGCATCCGCATGCACAGCCTGCTGAAAAAGGAGTTGGAAACCGCCGGCATGGTGGAAAGGCTGGCTCTGATGGAACGCCAGTATGTTGACTGGGGAACGGATTCCATCAGCATCCATGAAGAAATCCAGTTTGTGGAAGCTTACCTGGAGCTTCAGAAATACCGGTTCGGCAATCGCCTTTCCTACCAGATAGAAGTGGATGACTCCTGCCGGGGATACTGTGTCCCCAAGCTGACCCTGGTCACTTTTGCCGAAAACGCCTGTGTCCACGGGCTGGAAAACAAAACCGCGGCGGGCTGGATTTTCGTCCGCTGCTACTGTGACGAAAGCGTACTCTGTATGGAGGTGGAGGATACCGGCCACGGAATGAGCCCGGATTTGGTCCGTGACATGCAGGAAAACATGAATAATGCCAGCATGCAGCTGCTCAAGGAAAACCGCCGGGTGGGAATTATGAACGCCTGTCTGCGGCTGCGTATGGCCACAGGCAATCAGGCCTGTTTTGAGCTGGAAAGCGAAAAAGGCTCCGGCACTATCATCACGATTAAAATTCCCGTGGAAGCGCTCCATAAAAAAGCATGGAAACAGAATGAAAATTTATAAATGATACAGAAGGAGGTACCTGATGCTTCGCATATTATTTGTTGATGACGAGCCCTTTATCCTGCAGGGGCTTTCCGTCCTGATCGACTGGGAAAAGGAAGGATTTGAAATTGCAGGGACGGCGGCAAACGGCCTGGAAGCCATCCGGTTTCTGAAAAATAATGAAGTGGATCTGATACTGGCCGATATCCGGATGCCCGCCATGTCCGGCCTGGAGCTTCTGGAAAAGCTGAGGACAGAAGGCATTTCCGATGCCTATTTTATCATTTTAAGCGGATACAGTGATTTTGAATATGCAAGAAAAGCGCTCCAGTACGGCTGTATGGATTATATTTTAAAGCCGGTACGAAAGACGGAGCTCATAGCCGCTCTCGACAAGGTGAAGGCAGAAAGCAGTCTGACCCTCCGGAAAAAGGAAGAGGAAGCCCTTCAGGAAAAGGCATATTTTGCGCGAAACCTCATCGCCATTATCTGCGGCAAATACGATCAGATGAACCTGGAATATGTGACCGCAAAGATGCGGACGGACGGCGGCATCCGGTATATCGATATTGAAATTGATGACCGTAATGAGGAAGGTTCCGAATACGAGCCGCCCAAAACAGAGGAAGAAAAAAGGAAGCTGCAGAGGCTTCTGTACCAATCCTGTCTGGACTTTCTGGGAGAAGACGGCTGGCACTGCATTTTCGATGTATCCAGCAATGAGAGGGATTATGATATCGGCCTGATCTACTGTGACTATATGGCGCAGGAAGCCGGAATGAACGAGCAGGATTATCTTGACAGCTTCCTGGGCAGCATTCAGGAAGCCATCAAGCATCCGGTCGTCATGTTTGTGGGAAACCGTGTGGAGCATATATCCGGGCTGTCCGAATCCTACCGGACCGCCAATATCGCCCGCTCCTTCCAGAATTTCCATGTTGACGGGATGAACCAGTGCATTTCCTGGTATGAGGAGCAGGAACGGACGGAAGGCAGAAGCCTGCTGTTCAAGGCCAGCCTGGACGATCTGGCCAGGGCTGTGGAACAGAATGACAAGGAACGGATACCGGGCCTTGTGGATCATCTGTATGATGAAATCAATCAGAATGCCATGGATGCCAAGCTTGTGAGCCTCAATATCGACTATCTCCTCTTTCAGCTTGTCCATCTGGCACAGGCCCAGGATCCCAATGTAAACCAGGAGGAAATCCTGGAATTTATCAGCGGAAGCGCTTTTGACTCCGGTACCATGAGAGGCAGCCGGATGCATCTGAAGCGTTTTGCCGAAGAATATGCGGATTACCTTTCCCAGATCAGGGGGAAAACGATACGCGGCGGCGTTCTCGGGGAGGTGGAGCAATACATCCGGGAACATTATTCGGAAAACCTGACCCTGAAGGAGCTGGGCCAGAACTATTACATAAACAGCGCTTATCTGGGACAGCTGTTCCGGAAAACCTATGGCGTCTCCTTTAAGGATTACCTGAATAATTACAGGATCGAAATGGCCGCTTCCTTTCTCCTTCATACGGACATGAAGAACTATGAGATCATGGAAAAGGTCGGTTACCATGATCTGGACTATTTTATCAATAAATTTATCGCGGCAAAGGGCTGCACCCCGGCCAGATTCCGGAAAAAATGCAGGGAATAGCACCGGCCGGGAGCACAGTTCTTTGTCCACTTATCAAAAAAAGCCCTGATAAATTACAGTTCAATTGTGCAACTATAATTTGTCAGGGTTTTTTATGTATTTTCTCAGGTTGTTGTTTTGTGTAGTTAGTATAGAATAAATACACAAGGACATACCCGGGTATACATTTTGACAATGCACTTTAATAAGCAGGTAATTAAGAATTATCAGGAGGATTCAGAATGAAAAAGAAACAACTGACAGCGCTTTTACTCTCTGCAGCAATGGCACTTTCCCTTTTATCCGGCTGCGGCGGCAATGCAGCCTCTTCCGGAAGCAGCGCTTCCCAGGAAAGCGCCGGCGAAACAGAGAGCCAGGGCATTCGGGAATACACCGCATTCTTTGCCGTTCCCGGAACAGAGATCAATGACGACAACGAAATACAGGCTGCTATCGCGGATATCACAGGTGCCAGAGTCAAGGAAACCTGGCTGACAGGCCAGACCGCCCAGGAAGCCGTGGGAACAATGATCGCCGGCGGGGAATACCCGGATTTCATAGACGGCAGCGACGGACAGATTCAGCTGTATGAAGCCGGAGCTCTTGTAGCCCTGGATGATTATCTGGATAAATACCCTAACATCAAGGAGTTCTATTCCGATGCGGAATGGGATAAGGTACGTCAGGAAGACGGAAAAATCTACTGGATTCCCCAGTTCGGAAATATCTGGGAAAAAGACATGAGCGCCGTACACAGCGACGAGGCCTTCTGGATCCAGACCCGCGTGTTAAAATGGGCCGGTTATCCGGAAGTGAAAACAATGGATCAGTATTTTGACCTCATTGAAAGCTATAACGAAGCAAATCCTTCCATGGAAGACGGAACGGCAAACATCCCTTATACCATCCTCTGCGATGACTGGAGATATTTCTGTCTGGAAAACGCTCCCCAGTTCCTGGATGGGCATCCCAACGACGGCTCCGTTATTGTAGACACGGATACCCTGAAGATTGTGGACTATAACACAACGCCCACAGCAAAAAGGTATTTCCAGAAGCTGAACGAAGAATTCCAGAAGGGAATTGTGGATCCGGAATCCTTCACCCAGACCTATGATGAATATATCGCCAAGCTTTCCACGGGCCGTGTGCTCGGAATGATTGACCAGTGGTGGAACTTCGCTTATTCCGTAAATGATTCCTTAAAGCAGCAGGGACTGGATAAGCAGGGCTGCGATTATGTTCCTCTGCCTATCACCATCTCTGAAGATATCAAAAATATGTGGCATACCTCCGACGGCACCCTGAACGTATCAAATGGCCTCGGTATCACCACCAGCTGCAAAGACATTGACGGCGCTCTCCAGTTCATCAATGATCTTCTCAGCCCTGAAGTACTCACCCTGCGCAACTGGGGAATCGAAGGCGTAGACTACAATAAAGATGAGAACGGTGTCTTCTCCCGTACCGATGAAATGCGTACCAATGCTTCCGATCCCGCTTACAAGGCATCCCACCTGTGCACCTATTCCTATTTCCCGAACTACAGCGGCATGAGCAAGGACGGAATCAACGCCGCCACCCCTGCCGAACAGCCTCAGGAATTCCTGGACGGTTTACAGGCGGACGTACAGGAATGTCTGGAAGCCTACGGCTGTTCCACCTATGTGGAAATGATTGGAACCAATACACCTCCCGGTCCCTGGTATCCTATGTATTCCTACAGCAACACTATGACCACCTCCACCCCCGGCGGAACCGCCTGGACAAAAATGGGAGAAATCAAGCATGAATATCTGCCCAAGGTTGTTATGGCTTCCGATTTTGAAAGCGCCTGGGAAGAATACATGAAAGTTTATTCAGACTGCAAGCCGGAAGATTTCTTGAGTGAAATGCAGACCGAGCTGGACAGAAGAATCCAGCTGGCAAAAGATAACGGCGAATATTAAGCAGCTGCAGGCAGCAGTGGTTACGATATGTGATTACGGCTGCCTGCCCTATATAAAGGAGCAGTTATGGCAGGAAATGCAAGAAAGAAAAAAAAGAATAAGACGGAAATCACCTGGAAGGAACTGAGGAGACAGAAGGTCCTTATTTTCTGGGCCGCTGTTTTTGTAATATACGGCTTTATCTTCTGCTATCTTCCGTTAGGCGGCTGGCTGATGGCCTTTCAGAACTATAAACCCAAGGACGGTATCCTGCATTCAAAGTTTATCGGCCTTGCCAAATTCCAGCAGCTTTTTTCAGACACCACCTTTTTACGGGTCATCCGCAATACACTGGCCATGGGCGTCATCAACCTGGTGCTCACCTTCGTCATGGCGATCGCCTTTGCCATTTTACTCAACGAAGTGAAGTCCAAAACAGGAAAGAAAACGGTACAGACCATCTCCTATCTGCCGCATTTTCTTTCCTGGATCATTGTTACAGGGATTCTCCACGACGCCCTCTCCGGCACCGGTATTGTAAACGAACTGCTGCTGAAATTCCACATTCTGGAACAGCCGCTGAATTTTTTTGCTTATCCCAAGTACTTCTGGTGGATTGTGGCATTTGCAAATGTATGGAAAGAGACAGGCTGGAACGCTATCATCTATCTTTCCGCCATCACCGCCATCGATCCTTCCCTGTATGAAGCCGCATCCATAGACGGCGCGGGACGCTGGGCCAAAATCCGGCACATTACCTTCCCCGGAATCAAGCCCACCATCATGATACTTCTTCTGATGAATGTGGGCAACGTGCTGAATGCGGGCTTCGAAGTACAGTATCTGTTAGGCAACGGCCTTGTGCAGAGCGTTTCCCAGACCATTGACATTTACGTATTGAAATGGGGGATCAGCCAGGGTGATTATGCTATCGGTACGGCCGCCGGTATCTTCAAGAGCGTGGTCAGCATCATCCTGATTGTAATCGCAAACCAAATGGCAAAACGCACCGGCGAAGAGCGTTTGTTCTAAGGAGGCAGAAAAATGAAAACAAAAAAAGAATCCGGACAAAAGGGAGTGGCTTACAACTCCTCCGTATCCGGCAAAATATTCACCGTTTTAAATACCCTTTTCATGATTGCCTTTGTTGTAATCACGCTCTATCCCGTCCTCAACACACTGGCAATCTCTCTCAATGACGGCACTGACTCCCTCCGCGGAGGGATTTACCTGCTGCCGCGTAAATGGACCCTGCAGAATTATAAAACCGTCATACATAAAAACAATCTCATTAACGGCGCGGTTGTTTCCGTTGCCAGAACGATTATCGGGACTCTCACCGCTCTCGCCTCCAACGCCCTCCTGGCCTTTATCGTCAGCAGGAAGCGTTTTCTGTTCAAGAGCCAGCTCTCCCTGTTCTGGGTTGTCACCATGTATGTAAACGGCGGGCTGATCCCCGTTTTCCTTCTTTATAAAGGCCTGGGACTGACCAACAGCTTCTGGGTTTATATCGTCCCCGGCATGCTCAGCGCCTTTAATATGCTGGTCATCCGCACCTATATGACGGGAATCCCGGACAGCCTGGAGGAATCCGCCCAGCTGGACGGGGCGGGATATATGACCATATTCCTGAAAATCGTATCTCCCCTGTGCAAACCGGTATACGCAACAGTAGCCTTATTCGTTGCCGTGGGCCAGTGGAACTCCTGGTTTGACGCGATGCTGTATAATAGAATGAGTGATCAGTATACAACGCTCCAGTACGAGCTGATGAAGCTGCTCTCCTCCGTCACCAATCAGGGGGCAAGCGCGGAATCCATGAAAAATGCCACGGCGGCAAGCGCCGTAACGCCTACCTCCGTGCGTGCTGCGGCGACCATACTGACCATGCTGCCCATTGTATGCCTGTATCCTTTTCTGCAGAGATATTTTATAACAGGACTTACCATTGGCGGCGTAAAGGAATAACTCAACCGAATCGGAACTATTGTAAGGACACAGAAGAAAGGGGAAAGAAATGGCAGGTGCATTTGAAACAGGGGTTTACCGGAATGTATTTCTGGAATGCGGCATTCCGGAGGAAGAAATTGAAAAGAAGGTGTCCGACACCTTCCGGACTATGTTCTACGGAAAGGAGGAGGAACGGATTTATCATGAGGCAGGCCCGGACTGCGGCTTCCTCACCGATACCGGAAACAACGACGTGCGCACGGAAGGCATGTCCTACGGTATGATGATGTGCGTCCAGCTGGATAAAAAAGAAGAATTCGACCGCATCTGGAAATGGGCCAGGACGTATATGTACATGGACGCCGAAACCCTGGCGGCCCATCCTGAAGCAAATATGGAAAACGAAGGCTATTTCGCATGGTCCTGTCAGCTGGACGGAACCAAAAATGCCTGGGGTCCTGCGCCGGACGGCGAAGAATTTTTTGCCATGGCACTCTTCTTCGCTTCCAACCGCTGGGGCGACGGAGAAGGGATTTTCAATTATTCAGCCCAGGCGCGGAAAATCCTGCATGACTGCATCCATAAGGGAGAAAAACCCGGTACCGGAAAGCCCATGTGGGATTCGGACAATCATCTGATAAAATTTATCACGGAATGTGATTTTTCCGATCCTTCCTACCATCTGCCGCATTTTTATGAGCTTTTCGCGCTTTGGGCCGATAAGGAAGACAGGGAATTCTGGAAAACAGCGGCTAAGGCCAGCAGGGAATATCTGAAAAAAGCCTGTCATCCCGAGACAGGCCTGTGCGCAGAATATGCGGAATATGACGGAACCCCCGTGTATTCCCAGCCCGGCGGCAATGACCGCCACGACTGGTATTACAGCGACGCCTACCGTACGATTGCCAACATAGGGCTGGATTACCTGTGGTTTGCGGCAGACCCCTGGGAAAGGGAAATCGCGGCGAAGCTGCAGCAATTCTATCAGGAAACAGCCAAAGACAACCAGGACGGGGTTTTCCTCATTGACGGGACTCCTGTGGAGAAAAAGGCCCTTCACCCGGTGGCTGTTATCGCCACAAACGCCCAGGCTTCCCTGGCTGCGGACGGACAATACACCAGAGACTGCGTCCTGAAATTCTGGAATACGCCTCTGCGTACCGGGAACAGACGGTATTATGACAACTGCCTGTATCTTTTCGCCTTGCTGGCCCTGAGCGGGAGGTACCGGATCTGGATGCCCGAATCCGACAATCGCACGGCAAATTCCTGAAATATATTTTAAAAACTTTACTGAATCCGGCCCCCCCGCAGACTTTGATCTCCGGTTTCCGTCTGCTTCACGTTGCCGAATTCACCTGCGAGTTCAAAGCCTTTTTTTGCCGCTACCACTGCGATAATCTCATTGATCACTGCGGCGGCGGCAATGGTCCCCTGAATGATACCCGCATTTTCCGGCGCCGCCGAAGAAAGCACGGATACGGCTATCCCTGTAAATACCAGGGATACGCCGGAATGGGGCAAAAGGGTCAGCCCCAGATATTTTCGTACGGTATCCGGCGACTTCGTTATCCGGCCTCCAAGCCGGGCCCCGAAATATTTCCCGCATGCCCTTGCGCCAATATAGACGGCAGTATATACGCCCGCCCCCAGAATCAGATGATAATCCAAAGGAGCTCCCAGATTCAGGATAACAAGCACCATGGAAAAGCTGAGGACCGGATTAAAATAATTCATGATCTGTTCCAGCCGTTCAGGGGAAACCATATTGGAAAACACGGCGGAAAAAGCCATGCCCATAAGCATAAAATTCAAAACAGGCCTGGGCATCAGGAACGTATTACATAAAAAACCAATGACTGCGGTTGCCAGAATCATTCCCACAAGGATGGTAAGGGTCACCGTTTTTTTATGCTCCCCGCGCAACAGAATCCCGGCAGGTACCCCCACGGCCGCACCGATTGCCAGCGGAAGAAGCACCACTACGGCAATCATATAGGCCGGAAGCTTCTGATCCGATATACTACCTGCCACAATGGCTATGGTTGTAAAAAACACCACTACACCCACCATATCGTCCAGAGCCGCCATGGGAATCAGGGTTTTGGTAACCGGGCCGTCGGTTTTAAACTCCTTTACGATGGAAAGGGCCGGCGCAGGCGCCGTAGCCAGTGCGATCCCGCCGAATACAAAGGCCAGATATACAGAAATGCCGTTTATGGAAAACAGCACCGCAAATACAGCGGAAACCAGGATAAAGGTTCCCAGTGACTGGGTAAGCGTGGTTATCATAATAGCCTTTCCCGATTTCCGGATACGGCTCCATACCAGCTCCGTGCCGATCATAAGGCCTACGGCGCATTCCAGCACATGGATGGTATTCTGGTACCACAGGGCATCAAGGATCCCGCTGTCCATCAGCCTCAGGCCATGGGGTCCCACCAGCATGCCCGCAAGCAGCCAGCCCAGGATAGAGGGCAGCTTCAGCCTGGAAACCAGTTTTCCCGTCAGCAATGCTGCCGCCACTGCAAGCATGATTTTTATCAGTGAAGCTATCATTCTTTTTCACCTCTTTCTGCCATTCCATAAAGCATATAATCCAAAAATACGGAAAGCTTTGTCTCATGCGCCTTCACGATATCTGTAAAAGGCATACCGCTGCAGGCCGGACTGCTGAAATACCCGTTAAACATGGACTGCATCAGAGTAAAATATTCCATGGCAGCCTCCTGCGTCACCCCTTTGCGCAGAGTTATCCCGGAAAGCAGACGCCTGTACAGCGAACGGTTCCATTCGTCAAATTCCTTCTTCAGTTCCGTGATTTGTTCGGAAAGTGCTGCGGGCGGCTGTAAAAGCGTCTCAAAAAAAAGACGGGCCTCCTTTTTATTTTCCCGAAAGAAAAGCAGACGGGCCTCCATGTATTCCTGCAGCCCCCCATCACCGCCCTTCTCCTGCAGGCAGTTCATGAGAATGGAGAAGCTTTGTTTCACACAGGCCAGATAAAGTGCATCCTTATTTTCATAATTATGGTAAAGCAGACCCTTGGGAATCCCCGCCGCACATATATTATTCAGCGAGGCCGCGGCATACCCCTTTTCCCCGAACTCCTCCATGGCAGCCAGGAGAATCCGTTCCTTTGTCAGACCGGTTTTTTCTTCCTTTTTCATTATGCCCTCCTTTTGTAGACCACTCAGTCTATAATATGACAAGAAGAGAATTCCGTCAATAATGGAAAGACACATTTTATACTTATTTCATATTTTTGTCCCTCATCAGAATTTATAATTATCATAATTGCCATATTCCCGCCAGATATCCAGCATCATCTCGTACCGTTCCAGTGCCATTCCGGTATAGACGCAGTTAGAGGTGGCAAACACATAACCCTTCCCGGCCTCCATGCCCTGCCTCAGGGCACGCAGCACATCCTGCCGGCATTCCTCCTCCGTACCGGTCTGCAGCAGGCCGCAGTTTACATTTCCTATCAGGGCAATATTTTCTCCCACAATTTTACGGACCTCCGTCAGATCCACACCTCCCTGGGGATCCAGGGAATGGATGGCATCCGGCATGCAGTCGGCCATCTGCTTTACAATCGGCATGATATTCCCGTCGGTATGCTTGATGGTGTAATACCCCATCTTCCGGTACTCTGCAATCACTTCCTTCAGATAAGGAACAATCAGCTCATCAAACTGCTCACAGGTGAAAAAGGGATTCACATTGAAGCAGTAGTCGGAACACAGGGCAAAACCATCCAGCAGATGTCCTCTCTCATGCAGCTTCGCGGCGAATTCCAGGCTGGAATCCAGTCTTTGCTTGCTTTTTTCATTCAGGACCTCCGGTTCTTCATACATCTGCGCGGCAAAATCCATCATGGAATCCCCGTCAGGGATTGCCCAGGTAGGATCCCCGTGCATCATAATAAAGTATTCATCACCGGTTTTTTCCCGGATTATCTCCAGGAGCCGCTGGGTGCTGTCCAAATCGCCGGGATTGGGATGGATAAAGATGGCGCTGTGTCCGAAGCGCCTGGCCGTATCAATATAGATATTGGCCATATCTTCCATGTGCAGTCCTCTTTCCTTACTGCTCATCTGGTTCCACTGTTCATAAAAGCGATGGGAAGGATGTACCTTGCCGAAGGCTTCCATGGTCAGGAAAAAGACCAGCTCAAATGTAGGTACCTGCCCTCCGATTTTTTCACATTTCAATGTTCTGATAAAGCGTTCTCTGTTTGTCATTTTTTCTTTCCTCCTGTTATTATTCTCTGCCTCCATAGGCACAGGTTTCTTCATAAAGAGTCTCCAGGCTCTCCTTCTTCCAGTCCGGCGTGGTTCCGTTCCCCATGGTAAGCATAAAGCGGCCCCGGCCCCTGTCAAAAGTATCGATAAGATAACGGACCTCCTTTCGCACCTCCTCCGGCGAGCCGAAGGGAATGGCCTGCTGGACATCAAAACCGGCCAGTATACAAATCCTGTCCCCATAGACATCCGCTATTTTCTTTTCATCCATGGTTCCTTTCTGGATAGGATGGATTACATCCAGGCCGATTTCTATAAAATCCTCCAGAAACAGTTCCACATTGCCGCAGGTATGCAGCCAGAAATGCATTCCCAGATCATGGGCCTTGTCACAGAGCCGTTTATAATAGGGTTTAAAAAACTCTCTGAAAATTTCCAGGGAAAAGAACGGGCTGTTCTGTGTCCCAATATCGTCGGAAGCGAAAAATCCATCCGCATCCAGTTCCTTCCCGGCCCGCTCCATGGCCCTTTCATAAAAATCCGTCAGCTTCCCGAACAGCCTGTGGACTTCATCCGGATACAGGTAAAAATCCGTGAGGGCGTTTTCCATTCCCCGCAGGGACCATAACCGTTCAAAATACAGATACCACCACCGGGCCAGCAGATATCGTTCTCCATCCTTTTGAAATTCCGGTATCAGCCCCGGATAATCGGGAGAGGGAAACCTTTCAAAAAACTCTTCTGCATCCTCCCAGTCTTCAATGACCACATCCGCATCCAGGCCCACGCCCTCTCGGTGCTTTCCCCCGGCTGCCGCCCACCGGTAATCTCCGTCCTCTTCCGGAGCGTCATACATATCCGGAAACCTCAGAAAAACCTCCTGTACATCCCTGGGGTATTTTTCCAGCATGGCTTCCACCTGCGCCTGTTCCTTTTCCATGACGGAGGGATAAATCCACAGATCATACAAAACCGGAATCTGTGTACATCCTCTGCCCTCAATTACATCTCTTACCTGCTGTGCCGTAAGATTCTCCATCATTCCGCAGTCCTTCCCTTTCCCCGTCTACTCCCGGCTCCAGGCCCGGAATACCGCTTCCACATTTTCCGGCCTCGCCCCCGGTCCGAATTCACATTGGGCGATACATCCGCCGCCGGCCCAAAGACTTTCCTTCACAGACTTTACCGCCTCCTCCACCTGTTCAGGCGTTCCTTCCGGCAGAATGTGCTGTCTGTCGATTTCTCCCCAGAAGGTGATTTTTCCCCGGAATTGTTCCAGCTTTTCGATTCCCATGCAGAATATCTGGGAATTCAGGGCATCCAGGCCAAGTTCAATCATATGAGGATAAATGTCCAGAATACAGCCATCGGAATGCATAAACGTCTTTTTTCCATACTTCTTCGCTATGGCGATATAATCCCGGTACATGGGCTTAAAATAGGTTTTCCATAATTCAGGGGAAATCAGCAGGCTTTTCTGGCTCCCCCAGTCATCCATAAAATTCAGTGCATCCACCTCCGTCTGCGCCCATTTCTCCAGAAGGGCGCAGTAAAAGCCATGCATCCTTTCCATAAAATCCAGCATTCCCCGGGGCGGATCCATCAAATCCATATACAGCTCCTGCGTGGAACGCAGAAACTGCAGCTGCTCAAACGGCCTGGGACAGCAGCCCGCGATCACAAACCGATCCGTCTCCCGGCAGAAACGGTTTACCGCATCCGCATCAAAGGTAAGCAGTTCCACCGGAATATGTGCCTTTCCTGCGTCCGACCAATCCTCTTCACAGATCACTGGCTCCTTTACCTCCCCAATCACCCCATCATGAATATTCGTGAAACGGCAGCCCCATTCATCCACATACTCCCCCACCGCATAGGGATCTCCCGTCACCGGCGGCTGCTTATCCAGAATGACCGGCGGGCCCGCAAAATCATCAGGATACAGCGTCCGGATCCGTTCCAGTTCCTTTCCGTAATTCTTCTCCGCCCAGGGCAGAACCCACATCTGCCGGGGCACAATCCCTGTTTCATTGCGAAATTCCAGTGTGGCATTTACCAATTCCCGTGATGTCATAATCCTCTCCTTCACCTTTCTATTCCTTCTCACATCGCTTTTCCGGACTCAATGCCCTGACAGAGCCTGCGCATGTCGGACGGGGATATTCCCGTCACCTTCCCGTATACCCGGTTCATGGCCTGAGGCCCGTTAAAGCCGCAGCATATGGAAATCTCCGTTATGCTTTTCCTGCTCTCCGCCAGCATACGGTTGGCTTCGGAAACCCGGATAAAATCCAGATACTCCTTAAAATTTCTCCCTGTCATCTTCTTAAAATAACGGGAAGTATACGAATAATTCATATGCAGACTGTCCGCAACCTCCTTCAGGCTGATATCCTGATCATAATTTTCTTCCATAAACCTCAGGATACCTTCCACATCTCCGACACCGGCCTGACGCCGTCCGCGCCTGTATGGCTCCAATATTTTCTCCCTCTGCAGATATCCCATAAGCAGGAAAATATTACCCTTTATCATGAGTTCATAGCCTTCCCGCTTTTCCTTCATTTCCTGTACAATTCCGTTAAACAGCGCGGCCAAGAACTCCCGCTGTCCCTTAGACAGCGCCGGTACTGCCTCCCTCTTGTTCAGGAAGTAATACCCTCCGCTTTCAAATAAAGAAGGCATAAATTTCAGGACCATAATCCGTGTCCGCTGCCCCGGCCTGCACCTGGTGGCATGAATATCCCCTCCAAGGATCAGCGCCAGTTCCCCCTCTGCCGTTATATACCGCTTCGCATTGATCGTCTGTTCCGCCTTTCCTTCCAGTATGAACTGAAATTCAATGCAGTCATGCCAATGCTCTTCCACATTCAATTCTCTTCCCGATGTATCCCTGATAAAAACCTCTACCGGCATCTCCATCCCTTCATGCAGTTCCTTCTCAAAGTCAGCCATAGAAGTCCCTCCTTCCTGCCTCCCGCCACCCAAAGACACCCGCGCGCCAAGGAAGACAAGAGGTACACTGTTCGTTACTGGTCACGGAGTGAACAGTAACCACTGTTCTCAAACTATATCTTTTTTTCTTTTATAAGACTGGTAAAAATTAAAGAATTTTGGTAATTTTATACTCCCTGTCTTTCCTGTTTCATGCCGCGGGCATCATGTAAAAAAACATGAACTATCCGTCAAAAAAGGTATCGTCCCTTTTGCCCGTCTTTGCTATGGTATAGGCAGATAAAGGAGGTAATGCTTATGAATTTTCAACCGGACTACAGACATATTGTAAACGCCGCTTATAACAGGGAGGCTGTCCGCCTTCCCCTGTATGAGCATATCGTTTCCGCCGATGTCATCGGCAAAATCACGGGAAAGGATTTTTCCTTTCTCTATGACGGTGATGACAACGATATCAGGGAATATTTCCGTCTTTACTGTCAGTTTTTCAGGGACTACGGTTATGACGTGATCCCCTTCGAATGCTGTATCGGCCAGATCATGCCCGGTGCAGGCGCCCTTGGGAACTGCCGCATCACCCCTGCCATCCGTACCCGGGCAGATTTTGACGCCTATCCCTGGGATGAAATTCCGGATCTTTTCTTTGAAAAAAACAGCAGGTACTTTAAGGCCCTTTCCCATGCCATGCCGGAAGGCATGAAGGCTGTGGGCGGTGTGGGAAACGGCGTTTTTGAAATCGTCCAGGATCTTACCGGCTACCAGAATCTGTGCTATATTTCGGCTGATGATGAGGAGCTCTATTCACAGCTTTTCCAAAAAGCCGGACAGATCAGCCGTCTTATCTGGACACGCTTTCTGGAGGAATTCAAAGATACCTACTGCCTGCTGCGCTTCGGCGATGATCTTGGGTATAAAAGCAATACCCTGCTGTCGGGTGATGATATCCGCACCCACATTCTTCCTCAGTACCGGCATATCATTGACCTGGTCCATGCCAAAGGGAAGCCCTTCCTTCTGCATTCCTGCGGCTGCATTTTCAGCATAATGGAGGATTTGATCGCCTGCGGCATCAACGCCAAGCATTCCAATGAAGATCAAATCGCGCCTTTTCCCTATTGGGTGGAAACCTACGGGGACCGTATCGGCAATTTCGGCGGCATCGATCTGGATGTGGTCTGCAGCGCTTCCCGGGAGGAAATGAAAGAATATATCGGGGATGTTATCCGGACCTGCAGCGGACACGGCGGCTTCGCCTTCGGAAGCGGCAACTCCATACCTGATTATGTTCCTGCCGGCGGTTATGTCAATATGATTGAGATCGTCCGGGAAATCCGCGGCGATTATCGAACCTGAACTCTCTTCTCTCCCTGGGTTCCAGACGTATCTTCTGCATTACAGGAAAATAATTATGCTTCACGAGTCCTTTCTGTGTGATATCATCCGTAAGAACCGTCACCACTGCCGTATATGCCGTGGGATTGAACAGCTCCAGACTGATTTCCGTTTTCCCCGCTTCAAGGACGCGGCACCGGATATGATCAAAACAGCGTACCAGCCCGCAGGAAAAATCAATATAAATGCCCGGGATCTCCACATAGGTCAGCAGGCAGGTCACCTCCGGCCAGTTGGAGCCGTCCAGAAAACCTCCCACCGTTTCTTTCCCTTCCCAGTCGCTTGTCTGTACCCGTTCATTCATATATCCCTCCGGCAGATCCGTACCTGCCAGCGTATGGACAGGACGATCCGGCAGCGATACAAACTGCAGCAGGCTGTGGGAGATACAAGTAAGCCATTCCAGATATCCGGCGTCACCGGTAAACCGGTAAAGCTTTAAAAGGCTGTTGCCGGACAGGGTGCAAATCCCCGGCGCGGAATGCTTGTTCTGGGCATTGGCAAATACGGTTCCCAATGTATGTACCTTTCCGGCGGCCGCCGCACTTTCTTCGGGAAAGCTGAAATCATAGCTGACCACCCAGGTTAACGCGATTTCACAGGCGGCCCTGGCACAGGAAAGCCATTCTTCCTCTCCCGTCGCCTCATACAGCTGAATAAAGCCTTCCAGCATGCCAAAGGCGGCCTCGCTGTCCGGGGCCTGACAGATTTCTCCCGGCCCGCCGTTGAGTATTCCCTTTTCCACATAATTTACAGCATAGTATTTTCCCAGCCCAAGAGCGGTATCCAGATACTCCTTTTTCCCGAAAACCTCCCAAGCCAAAGCCAGCGCCCCTACAGCGATTCCCGGCCCGGCAGTATTTCCAATCCGGATCTCTTCCGTATCCATATCTATGAACTGGCCGATCTGGCCGTATCTGGCATACAGCCGCACAAAAGCATCCGCCTGGGCCGCAATCTGTTCCCTGTCTCCCGGCCGAAGAAGCCCTTTCCCTTCCAGAATCTGAAGCTCCTTCAGAAGAAAATACAGCAGATCCGCATCCTTTCGGACTAAAAGCATGCTTCCCGGGCCATCCAGCTCAAAAGCGTCCCCATAACAAATACCATCCGCGTATACTCCATAGAACCATCCATTCTCATTCTGCAGATGATCCAGGATAAAACGGAAGGTGGACAATCCCCTGGAAAAGCCTTCTTCTTCTCCCAGGAACAGAAAAGGCAGATTGCTGATCCCGCCTCCCACCCATCCGGCCTGCCAGCACTGCTGGATTACATGGCGATCCGTGCCCACTGCAAAATATCCTTCTCCGAAAGTTCCCTCTTCCAGGAAATTATCCCGCAGGTATTTTTCTCTCACAGCCCGGAAACCCTCCGAAAACGGCACCACATGCTCCCGGCTTCCTGTTTCCCTGCAAAAGCGGCGGCTGTTGAAGTACCGGAAATAATCCGTAAGTGTCTCCGCTGCAAATACATGCACCTGGAAATCCAGTCCCGCCTCTTCTCCTGCCTCAAAGCGTCTTCCCTGATCCTCCGACGCTCTCCCGGAATCCGGGAAAAAACCGGAGCCGTCTTCCTTCTCTCCGAAGAAATATACGTTTTCTTCCCTCACGCCCGGTGTCTGGAAGGTAAAGCTGCAGATCTTTTTTTCCAGATCCTCTCTGATGGCAAAGCCGGTATAACTCCCTGCCTCACGATGTTTTCCGAACAAAAGAAAGCCTTCCTTTTTCCTCCCGTTATAATATCCGAAGGCCGGGACGGACATATCGCCGGACAAAAGCTGAATCCGGGATTGATCCGCCTCCGCGGAAAGATGGGGAATATCCGTAATGACAGGAGGGGCATTCAGCCCTTTTTCACGCTCGGGAAGATAAAAGGGCGGATAAGGCAGGGGCCTGCTGTCAAACCGGTTCCCGTTATAGACGGCCGCAGGGGCGAACACATAATTTTCTTTTTCCCAGTTCTCCTCTGTCCATTCCAGACCTATGGAAACCGGCCCGGAGCAGTCCTCACGAAACCGGCAGGAAAGCTTTCCTTCCAGGCCCGTCTTTCCTTCCTTCCATTCCAGGCTCCCTTCGCAATCCCCTTCCGAGAAGGCAAAGGTACCGTTCCTTCCGGGCCGTACTTCCTTTCTCTCCAGAGTCAGGACATGGCTGTCCTCATATATTCTGAATACAATATTACATTTCATAGTCATCCGCTCCTTTATTCTCCTCCCAAGTAAGCTGAAAGGAAAAAAGAAAATGTTTTTCATCAAAACGGTATTCCGGAAAAGGAACAGGGCCGCAGCTTCCCGTGCCCATACCGCTCATGGCATAATCCAGATGAAGCACCGTACAGCCTGCTTTTTCCAATTGAAAGTGATGTGTCTTCGCTGCCAGCTCTTCCCGCATATATTCCAAAGCCTGAAAACTGAAGGGATTTTCCGAGGAAATCCTCAGCGAGGTGTGTCCGTCCGTAAGTGACAAATATTCCGTACCGCAGTGAGACCCGTTTTCCTGAGGGCGGATATAATTCTCAAACATGTCCTTTATCCTGGAGGTAAAACGATCCCGGTAACAGCCTTCCTTTTTATCCACATAACTTTCCCCGGGTCCAAACCCGAAATAAGTACAGGTGTCCAGGTTGCTGTCCAGAAACAGCCTCACCCCAAACCGGGGCAGCCAGGAAATATCCTCCCGGATCCGGGTATCCAGTCCGGAATAAATGCTTCCTTCCCCGTCTATCTCATATACTGCATGGATTCCCGCAATTTCCGCCAGATGAGGGCTCACCAGGGACAGAGGGCATTCCATACGCACCCTTCCCTTTTCTTCACTCACCTCAGTCCCGTAAGTATAAGGCTGTGCATTATCAAGGCCCATAGACTTCCAGGTATAGGTTAGCCCCGGCACCCTGCCGGATATGAACATATCATTGTCCGCAGGCGCACGGCAGATTTCATAAGTAGAAGGACGGCACAGGTATTCCCTGCCGTTTCGCTGCAGGGAGACAAAGCTTCCCGTTTCTGTACTGAAGCAATAGCGGAAATTCCGCCCTTCCACCCATATTATGTCGTTCTCACGTCCTGTCCGCAAAGGGAAAGCCGCCTTTATCTCTCCCGCTTCCTCCTGTCCTTTCCATTTTTCCGTACAGGACGGAGCCGGCTTCAGCAAAAACTGATCAAACCCCAGGCAGTAACCTGCTTCTGTCAGAGGTGCTGCCTTCTTCTGCAAAGAGTCGATTTTCAGGTAACATCTCTCGCCCTCTCCATCAGGCAGTTTCCAGGGGATCCGTTTCTTTTCTCCCGGTTTTACGGAAAGCTCAGGCAGAATACCCCGGCTTAACAGAATTCCATCTTTCTTTACAGACCAAACCAGACTTACCGCTTCCGAAACATCCGTAAAATCCAGGCAGTTCTCCAAATACAGGTATTCTCCTTCCCGGCTGATACGGACAGGTCTTGCACAGTTCTTCAATTCCAGCAGACCCGTATGAGGCCGTCTGTCCGGCCACGCCAGACCGTCTACACAGAAATTCCCGTCATGCAGGCTTTCCCCGAAATCTCCGCCATACAAATATTGTATTTCCCCGTTTTCCCCCTTTCTCTCAATGGCATGAGCACCATTCCCATACAAAGCCTCCTGCCAGGGAAGGGTACTGATAAAACAACTCAAAATAATCCTTCAGCCCGCCGGGGCCGTTTCCCATGGCATGGGCATATTCCGTCAGGATCAGGGGTTTCTGAAAGCCGTCCTTAAAATAAGCATGAATGGTTTCCCGTTCCGGGTACATAATCCCTTCCACATCCAACTCTCCATAGTCATAAAGCCCTTCCTCTTCCTGTGACACAAGGGTGGATTCATAATGTACCGGACGGGTATCATCCAGGCTCCGTACTCTGCGGGCCGCCGCCAGGATATTCTCTCCGAAGCCGCTCTCATTTCCGAGCGACCAGAAAAGTACGCAGGGGCGGTTGATATCCCTTCGTACCAGACGTTCGGCCCGATCCACATAAGACAGGCGGAAACGGGGATCCTTCTGGGTCAGATTATAAATCTCATTGTCACGCTCTCCCCTGCAGGACCAGACCCCATGGGTTTCCACATCCGCTTCATCACATACATAAAAGCCATATTCATCACAAAGGCGGTAAAATTCCGGACAGTCCGGATAATGGGAGGTACGGATGGCATTTATATTACACTGCTTCATCAAACGCAGATCCTGTATCATCCTCTCACGGCTGCACACATAACCGGTGTCCGGATGGCTTTCATGCCGGTTCACGCCTTTTAAAAGAATCGGGGAACCGTTCAGCAGAAGAAGCTTTTCTTCCACACATATTTCCCGGATTCCCACCTTATCCAGAATACATTCCTCATCGGTTTCAAGGCGCAGGGTATACAGATAAGGATTTTCCGCATTCCAGAGAACGGGGGACGGAATTTGAAGGGAAAACTCCTGTTGTGTCCCTTCCGCTGATGCCGCAGCCATCCCTTCCCTGTCATATAAGGTTATCCTTTTCCTGATATCTGCCCCTTCCTCTTCCGTGTTAATCCTCACTTCCCCGGCGTCTCCCCTGATAAAGGTCCTGACGGTATAATGGAACACAAAACGTTCCGGTCTTTTCAGAATATAGATATCCCGGAATATACCGGACATCCGGAATTTGTCCTGATCCTCCAGATAAGTACCGTCGCACCATTTCAGCACCATAACGGCGATTCGGTTTTCTCCGTTCTGCAGAAAAGAGGTGATTTCATATTCACTGGTGGAATGGGAAACCTTGCTGTAGCCTGCAAAGCTGTCGTTGATATAAACATAATGACAGGAATCCGCGCCTTCCAGGTTCAGGAAAAACCGTTCCTTTCCCGTTTTCTCCACCCGGAAGCTGCGGCTGTAGCAGCCGCAGGGATTTTCCTTGGGGACATAAGGGGGCAGATAAGGAATGGGGTAATCAATATTCACATACTGATGGCTGTCATATCCGTAAAACTGCCAGTTGGACGGCACCGGAATCCGTTCTGTCCCTTCCTGCCGCCCCGAAGCGTCTTTCGCGGAAGTATAATACCGGAAATTCCACATTCCGTTCAACAGAATAACCCTGTCGTTATCTTCCTTCTCCGCTGTAGGCGCTCCAGGGCAGGAAGGGATATAAAAGGCTCTGTCCGGCATGGTATTTACGCGGACCGTATTCAAATCCTGATGATAATTCTCCTGCATAGCTGCTTTCCTTTCAGACGTTTCTAAAAACTTCCTCCTCCGAGGATTCCTTTGCCGCCAGGCAGACACGGACGCTGGCAATCCCTGCTTCCAGAGGCGCAGCGGACTTCTCCGCCTTTCCACGGATCAGATCCAGGAAATTTCTGCATAAGGCGTTATCTCCGCCGCCATGGCCTGACGGAGGGGTATTTACCCTGATTGCGGTCACTTGATCGCTCATATGATCATAGATCTTGATTTCATCCGCGGCAAAATTAAACTCTACCGTTCCCTTATAGCCATAGAGTCTTGCCCCCCTTCGGGCCGCCCCCTTTCTGGCAAAGAAATTCTGGGAATATACGGCATGCATGCCGGATTCATAACGCAAAAGCAGGCTGCCGCTGTCTTCGTTCCCCGTATCCGCGGCAAAGGAACAATAGTCGCTGCGGGGTATGTCATTTCTGGTCTTTTCAATATTATATGTGCTGTCCATACAGCTTTCCCATCTGTCACATTCACTGCAGCGCAGCCCTTCCGGCATGTCTCCCTTATAAATCTGCTTGGATTTCATGGCACAGACACGGACCGGCATTTCTCCCGTAAGATAATTGATGACATCAATATCGTGGGTAGCTTTCTGCAGAAACAGACCGTGGGAAATGGATTCATCCCGGTACCAGTCATGAAAATAGACGAAACCGTAGGGCACATCGTTGAACGCCTGCACCTGCTCCACCTTACCGATGACACCGGAATCTATAATTTTCTTAACCTCCTGCACCATTCGTGTAACCCGCAGAGGAAAGGAAACCACAACAGGGGCTTTCGCCTCTTTTGCCAGACTTTCCAGAACCGCAGCTTCTTTCCTGCTCACCGCTACCGGTTTTTCCAGAAATAAGGGGATTCCCTTCTCCATCACCAACTGTGCGAAATGGGTATGGGTATTGCAGTTCGTCCCCACCAGTACCCCATCCAGCTCCTCCTGCATCAGCATTTCTTCGGCTGTCCGGTAAAACCGTATGGTATCCGGATCCATCGGGCATTTCCGAAGCATCCCGTCAATCTTATCAATTTCGAAAGAATGAAGGGCTTCTTTGCTTCCTTTCTTTGTCATAAGCGCCTTTACCCTTTCCGGATTCCGGTCAGCCACGGCACAAAGACACGCCTCCCCCGGAAGCGTCAGCAATTCATCCATCAGCATATCAGCCCGGACGCCGTAACCTATTACACCTAAACGAATCATTTTTATACCTCCCGCATATCACAGGCAGGCCGGGGATACCCGTTTTCCGTTTCCCCGGCCTGCAGTGTTCACTGTCTGATTATTTCTTAATTTGCCGCTCTCCAGGCATCCAGCTGTTTCTGTTTTTCTGCAATAATATCATTCACGCCGGCCGTCTCCAGTCTCTGGAGGAATTCCGGAAGAACCTTTTTGGGGTCTACGGAACCAGAGCTGAGAGCAGGAATCATTTCTGTAGTTATGGAAGCACAGTTGGCAAGCTGGGTCTTCACAGGAGTCGGATCAAAGGTGAATCCGGTAACCGGTGAGATTTCAGCCTCCCTATCCGCAGCAAACACAACGGACTGGGACTCTTTCTGTTTTTCGCCGGCCTCATTGCGGTTATAAAGAGCCCTGGTGAAATCCGGGCTGTAGGACTGTCCTATCTGCCATTCGTTATAGTTAAAGTTATATTTTCCTTCCTGCAGGGTGAATACGCCTTCTTCGTCGTAGATATAATCCACGCCTTCTTCTCCCTGGGTGATGAGCAGATATAATTCGTCATTGGTATTCAGAAGTTCAACCAGCTCCAGAGCTTTTTCGATATTAGGGGACTGGGCATTGATCGCCACGGCTGCCGTGGAGCCTACCGCTGCGGGAATCACGGTCCTGGTGGTGGAAACGGTGTAAGAGGGCCCGTTCTCCACAGTACACATGGACATATGCTCCGCATCCTCATTTCCTTCAAAATCAATGCTGTCGGGCCAGCCATAGGTCACTTCGGCAACGAATTTGGCTGCTTTTCTGTCGGGAGAGGTATCCTTTACGGTAGCGCCGTCTTTTCTCACGTAGCCTTTTTCATACCATTCCCGCATGATATCGCAATACCGGGCAAATTCTTCCGTCTCAAACTGGTTGATAACCGTATCCGGCTCTTCAAAGCGTACCCAGCCGGGGGTCGTCATGTCACCTACATTTTCCATATCCCACATAAGCGGCTCATTGGCAAAAAGGCTGTAGCCGGAGGAGGTTTCAAAGCCGATCATATCCGGATGTGCTTCCAGGGCTTCTCCCAGGAAGGGCCCCATCATTTCCAGCACTTCCAGGGTAGGCTTTCCTTTAACCGCTTTCCAGTCAAATCCCAGTTCGTCCACAATATCACTGCGGAATTTAAAGCCTTTTCTTGCAGCCACTCCCCACTGCTGGTAATTTACAAGGCCGTAAATCTTACCGTTCACCTTTACGCCGTCCCAGAGGCCTTCCGGTATTCTGGCATAGGTTTCCGGTGCATACACAGGAATCAGATCGGTAAGATCCGCATAAGCCCCTTTTGCGGCATTCTCAAAGAAATTAATTCCGCCCCAGCTTGCGGTAAAGCACAGATCCCATGCATCGCCGGAATTGATCATCAGATTCATTTTGTCCGCATAGGTCGCCCCATCCACCAAAATCAGATTCAGGTGTGCATTGATTTCTTCCTCAATAATCGCATTTGCTTTTTCCATGATCCGTTCCTGGTCAATGACCGGGCCGTTGCTCATATAAAAGCTCAGCTCCACAATCTCACCGTCGTCTTTTTTCTCCGAAGCCGGTGTTTCCCCGGTTTCTGCTGCCGATTGTTCAGCAGCCTGCCCGGAAGCGGCCGGTGTTTCCGTTGCTGCAGTTTCCTTGCTTCCGCAGCCTGCCAGTGTTGACATTACCATGGCGCCTGCCAGCAGGATCGCCATCATTCTTTTCTTTCTCATGTTTCCTTCCTCCTATAATTTTATAATAACATATGGTACCGCTGCCGGTTCCATATGTTTTCCGTGATATATCGGCCGCTATTCTTTGACGGCCCCGATGGTAAGCCCCTTTTCAAAATACTTCTGCAGCAGGGGATACAGCAGGATAATCGGCCCTATGGCAAGCACACAGGTTGCCATTCTCGCACCCTCGCTCGGCAGAGTGCCCAGCGACTGCTCAATGGAACGGGAGGCCTGGGCATTGGACTGCAGATACCCGATGTTGTTCATCAATGACTGCAGAAGATACTGCAGCGTATGAAGCTTTGGAGTCTCTATGTATAAGGAACAGGTCATCCAGTCATTCCAGTAGGCGATTGCCACAAATAAACCGATGGCAGCCAGGGACGGTGTGGATAAGGGCAGGACTATCGTAAAAAAGGTACGGATTTCGCCGGAGCCGTCAATCCTCGCTGACTCAATCAGAGAATTCGGTATCGTCCGGAAAAAGTTTTTCATAATCAGTACATTCACTGCCGAAACCAGGCTGGCAAGTATCAGTACCCATATGGTATTTTTCAGATGCAGGAAACGGGTCATCAGCATATAGTAGGGAACCAGACCGCCGTTGAACAGCACCGGGATGTAGACAAACAAGGATATTTTTTCCCGTGCAGTGACCTCTTCCCTCGTCAGGGAGTAGGCAAGCATGGATGTTACCAGTAAATGCAGGCCTGTTCCCAAAACCGTAACCGCAATGGTTACCACATAGGCCTGGAGCACCGAACCCGCTCCGCTGAACACATATTTATATGCATCCGCGCTGAACACCCTTGGGATAAAATGATAGCCGTCCACCATAAGGGAGGTTTCATCCGTGAAGGAAATCCCCACCACCAGCAAAAGAGGGATCACGCAGATCAGGCACAGCAGGATAAAAATAAGATGAAGCAGCAGCCTGGAAGGTCCGATTTTTTTCTTTCTATTCATTTTTCTCTCTCCTTCCTCAGAACAGCGCACTGTCCGGATCTATTTTTTTAATGACCATATTGGACAGAAGCACCAGTGCAAAGCCTATGACGGACTGATAAAGCCCCACCGCTGCGGACATTCCGTAATCATTGATTTTCTTCAGGGAACGGAACACATAGGTATCGATAACATCCGTAGCCTTGTACAGCGCTCCCGCATCATTAGGCAGAGTATAAAAAGCATTCCAGTCGCCCAGTCCGCCGTTGAACAGCTTGCCTACCCATAATAAGGAAAGGACAATTACCGTTGGCCGGATCAGGGGCAGAGTCACATATTTGATCTGCTGCCATTTGGACGCCCCGTCCAGCTGGGCCGCTTCATAATAATCCGTATTGATTCCCGCAATAGCCGCCACATAAAGGACGGAATAATAGCCCACGTTTTTCCACACATAGGCCAGCGGCATAATCACCCGCCAATAGGCCGGTTCGCTGTACCAGTAAACTTCTTCTCCTCCCAGACCGGTTATCACATGGTTCACAATTCCCCGATCCACACTGAGCAGGCCGAACAAGATATACTGAATGACCACCCAGGACAGGAATGTCGGCAGAAGGATGGCCCCTTTATAGGCTGCCGATAAATATTTGTTTCCCACTTCATTTAACAGAATGGCAAGCGCCACAGCACATACCGTAACAAGAACGGCCTCCAGCGTATTATAGACAAGTGTATTTACCGTTACCGTGCGGGCTGTTTCCGATTTAAAGAAAAATTCAAAATTTGTAAACAGCGGATCCACCCATTTACTGCCGAATAACCCATCCACAGGATTATAGTCCTTAAAAGCCAGTATCACACCCGGCATGGGCAGATAAAACAGAAGGCCTATAAAAAATAATCCCGGCGCCATCATCAGATAAAACGGAAGCTGCCTTTTCAGGGAACGCTTCCTGACGCCTTTTTTCTTTTTACTGTTCAAACCCATCTTTCCTCCTCCATTTCTTTATGGGGAATGTATAAAACGGAACTGCTTCCGTCTTCCCCCTGTCTGCCTCCATTATGTGCAGCCCGCTCTGTTTTCTCAACAAACAAAACTGACAGCCGCCCTGTTTTTTAACACTTTGGCTCTCTGATTTTTAACAATTTCTATAAAATCTGAGAATAGAGCCGGGGAATGATTGAAGATTATCTGCAAAATTTATATAATGGATACAGATAAATCCGATATAAGGAGAGGGGATTATGAAAAAAATAAAAGAGGGACAGAATATCTCTGCCCCGGTTAAGAATAAAAGCTTCTTCAAAACGCTTCTTTTTTCACTGCTCGGCCTGTCCGTCATCATTACATTTCTGCTGACCCTGTTTCTCACAGCCAATTATTTCAGGACTTCCCTGTCCATCACCACGGCTTTTAACAGGAACCTGCTTTCCCAGACCAATTACACCATCACACAGATGGATGACAATGCCCAGCGGCTGACACAGGCTCTTTTCGGAGATAAAGATATCATTTCCTTTTTAAATATGAAGGAACACGATTCCATGATCCCCATCCTGGCAAGCCGTACATTGGACAAACAGCTCATGACGCTCCCTTTTGTGGACAGCATTTATCTGTACAATGCTTCCCTGGATCTCTTCTTTTCCTCCAAAAGCGGGGAGCAGCTGCACAGCGGGGATTTTAAGGATGAACAGATCGCCGCTCTTGTCACTGATCCGGATTTTGCAGATTCTTATACCGGAGTCCCCATCCCCGGCTCGGTCAGCGGCGTCTCTCATGTGGCTAAAACGCTCTCCTACCTAGTATTTGACAGCACGAAAGAAGAAAACGGCCTGAGGAATGTTATCATTATCAATGTAAATCCTTCTTTGCTCACAGATTCCATGCGTACTATGAACCAGTTCGAGGATGGGATGAGAATGGATTTTGTTATTATGGATAAGAATGGCTGTGTCATAAGCACCGCGCTGAGTCCCCTGCTGGAACAGAATTCTCAGCTGTATGAAATACTTTATGGACAGCTGCTTGATCACTCACGGAGCTCAGGGATAAAAGGCAGCTTTTTAACCATCGGGGACACCCGGTATTTCCAGTCCGCTACCATGGGGAATAAATACCAATGGTATCTGATGAGCCTGATCCCTGCCGGCGTCATTTTCAGGGATATCCTTACCTCCTCCCTGGCAGGGGCCGGCATTATGCTCGGCGTTTTCCTGATTGGAAGCGTTATCTGCCTTTCCGTTGCCAGGAGGCTGAACTCCCCTATCCAGGCCATCACCCACATGATCAAAGGGGAACCTGTGGAAAATCTGCCCTCGGATCTGGAAGGGACCCGGGAATTCCGCCTCATTCTCAATACCTACGAGGATATGAAAAAACAGAACCTGCAGTTTGAGCAAATGAAACGGGAAACTGCCTATTCTATCCGCCAGGACTGCCTTAACAGCCTGCTTACCGGATCTTCCGAAATACGGTGGACAAAATGCTGCTGGATGTACAGGAAAATGTGAAGCGCTGTATGGATATCTCCCTTTCAGCCGCCTACAGCACCTTTTTCAAAGGGGTTGAACATCTTCCCAGCATGTATCATAATATGAAGGACTCTCTTCTGCTCAAAATGAAATACGGACATGGATGTATTATTTCCCCATACATGGTGGATGAAATGGACACCGGCAGTTTCCAGTTTCCCACCCAAAAAGCGGAGCAGCTCTGCCAGGCCATCGAAGGATCCAAGACAGAGCAGTCCCTGGAGCTCTATCTGCGTATTACAGAGCAGCTCTTTACTTATGATTATAATGAAATCATATCAGGGAGTATTCATCTGGCCTACACCATTTATACAGATATCCTTCAAAAATTCCCCGGACTGAAGGAAGAGGGCACCTTCCTTCTGCGGGAGTTTCTTGCCGCCCTGCAGGATTCGGAGATTTCCGGGGACATTGCCTCCCATATGGAAACCTTTATCCGGGCCATGTGTGCCGGAACAGAAGAAGCCCGAAACAGTTCTTCCCAGCAGAATAACAACCAGATCACGCAGCGTGTCTGTCAGATCATAGACCGGGAATATTCCGATCCTGCCCTTTGCCTGAGTTCTATTGCAGAAGAAATCGGACTGTCTCCCAATTATATAGGCCAGATTTTCAAGGCTTCCCAGCAGAAATCAGTGGCCCAGTATATCCTTGATCTGCGTATGGACACCTTAGCCTACTATCTGGAAAACAGTACTCTGCCTTTGTCACGCATTCTGGAAAAGGTGGGTATAGAGAAAAACAATTATTTTTATACCCAATTCAAAAAACATTTTGGGATTTCCTTAGGGGATTACAGAAAGAAGAAAAAACTGACGGAAAAGGAAGAGGAATAGAAAACACATTAAGCCGCCTGAAACCAGGCGGCTTAATAATTACTATATCCCATATGGCTCTTTATGTATCCGGAGTTTCCGGCCTTCATCACTCCGACGGCCATTCCCTTCGCAGCATGAATTCCTCCATTTCCCCTTCCGGCATTGGCTTCGCATAAAAATAGCCCTGGATCTGATCCACGCCGAAATCCACCACCAGTTTTCTCTGTTCCTCCGTCTCCACGCCTTCCGCCACTACCTTCATCCCCAGCTCCTTGAAGGTACGGGACAGGTTTTTCACCGCAAGGGCGGACTTCTCATTTTCCATGGATACCCATACCAGGCTTTTATCCAGCTTCACCGTTCCGAAGGGGATGTTTATCACCGTCGCAATATTGGAATATCCTGTCCCGAAATCATCCAGGCCCATCTTGATTCCATGCTCCAGCATCCGGAGGGTGAACTCCGTGACGGCCTGCGTGCTTTCCGCCAGCGTGCTCTCCGTAAATTCTATTTTTATGGCGGACATGGGCGTATGGTTTCTGCTGATTATTTCCAAAACACGCTGCGCCAGATCCGGCTGGGAAAACTGCATGGCGGAAAAGTTCACATGGATGGATTCTATGGGAATTTCTTTTTCCAGCAGCAGGTTGAGGAAGCGGCATACCTTATCCAGAACTACATAGGTGATATCCACAATAAGGCCCGTTTCTTCCGCTATGGGTATGAACTCATCCGGATATATGGGGCCGATGGGAGAATGGGGGATCCGCATCAGGGACTCCGCATGGGCAAAGCAACTCTTTTCCACGCTGTAGATAGGCTGATAGTACATTTCAAAGCTCTGCTGCTCCAGCTGTTCCTTCAGGTTCCGGACGATCTGTGTGCGCCGTTCCAGCTTTTTCATCATAGCCCTGTCACAGTAGCAGATCGCTCCGCATTTGCCGGACTTCGCCTGGAAAACCGCATATTCGATGGCGCTGATTGTATCCTCCAGCGTCTCTTCCTCATTATGGCGGATAGCTCCCATAACAACGGACAGCCGGAACCGGTAATTCCCGCTCTGCCAGGGCTGTTCCATCCGCTTTTGTATCGTTTCCACACATCTGCGTATTTTATCATCCTCAGCTTCGGGGAACAAAAGAGCGAATTCATCCCCGTTAAAGCGGTAAACATTTTCCGCAGGCCCTGCCTCACACAAGAAACGGCAGACCATTTTCAGGAACTCATCCCCCTTTTGCTGCCCGCAGGTATTATTCACCTGACGGAAATCCCGCAGGGATACCACCAGCAGCGTAAACCTCCGGCCCGGATCCTTCTTAATCATAATTTTGAGCATATTTAAAAGCTCCTGCCGGTTTGGCACATTTGTCAGGTAATCAACGGAAATCTGCTTGTTCTGCAGATGCAGATATATAATAAGAAGAGCGCAGGTTGCAGCCGAGCCTGACAGGATCACCTCCGGGTACATTTCCTGGATTATAATGACCGCTACGGCAAGAATCGGAAAGGCCGCCAGAATCCGGTAGATTTTTCTGTCTATTCTCTTATAGTTCACAAGAGTGAGGGCGATCGACGCAAGGCAATAGGCATAAAAAATAAGATAGGTAACCGGGATAAGCGGCCCTCTCGTATAGCCGTCACTGCGGTTTATATCGAACAGAAGCCTGTTAAAGGGATTGGACAGGACAATAACGGCGTAAAACGCACCGGGAATTATCCCCACGGCCATTATCTTTTTTACCTGAGGGCTTTCCGTATAAATAACAGAAACCGTATATAAAAAATAGGCCATTCCCATCAGCGGCGTCAGCACAAAATACACCATGGTTACTATCCAGGTAAGCCAAATGGGCACCACCCGGTACTGCTGAATCATAATCGTTGACAGGATATTGGTAAAAATGGCGCTGAAGGTAACCGTCAGACACCACTGAAAAATCCGGTTTTTCAAAGTAGGAAGATGGCTTCCTTTCCGGGCATATACCCCTATAATCCCGATCATGACCAAAGAAATGGCTTCCGCCGCTATATTCCACTCCACGTTATTCCCCCTGCCAGTCCTTCCTTCTCCCTTTTGCAAAGATTACACTGTTACATAATACGGTCCAAAAGTTAATCTTTGACTGCTTTGTAACATTATACCTAATAATCCGGAAAACCACAATCAAAACCGCCGTTTCCTGAAATTTCCTGAAATGTCACGATAGCAGGAGGACGCAGCTTTATTTCCGGGGCATAAACTGACTGCCGCAAAAGCAGTTTGTTTCCGGCTTTTGCGGCAGTCCTTTAAGGTTCCCCGTTATTTACTTAATCTCTTTCACTTAATCAGTGATACTGTCCTGCATCAAAGGCAGCCTGTTTCTCATCCAGGATTTCCTGATAGCCGGCATCCAGATAGGACTGGCTCATGCTCTCATACATGGATTCGAATTCTTCGTCGGTAGCCGCCTTGGTAACAAGCTGGACATAAGACTCTTTCCAGAGTTCAGCCAGGTCGGAGGAATATTCCGCCAGAGTATCAATCGGTACGGTAAAGCAGGTATCCGGTGTGAAATACTCTTCGTATTTATCGTTGTAAGCAAGGATATCCTCGATCAGGTATTCATAACCTACAGGAGCATTGGAGAATATGATGGATTTTCTCCATTCTTCTTCTGTCTCATACTGCTTGTTGGCATTTACCAGACACCAGTAGTCACCGTTATCATTATTGGACAGCTTTTCTTCCCCGGTATAGCCAGTGGGCGCTTTGATGCCGTCTTCGGTCACTTCATAATTCTTTCCTTCAAAACCATTCTGAAGGGTGTCAATAACATCGGGCTGGCTCATCCATTCCACATACATCCATGCTGCGATTCTTTCTTCATCCGTCGCATCCGCATTGATGCCGTAAATCATGCCGAAGGGCCAGTATTCACGTCCCTGGGGAGCTTCGCCTGCAGGGGATTTTGCCGCAGGGTCAAGGATGGCGATTTCCGCATCCGGGTTCTGTGCAAGTAAAGGATCAATTACGTTTTCCTGTGTTCCTGCATTGATATAGCAGGGGTAGGTAGCAGCTTTGCCGGCCACGAAGTTGGATTTGGACTGGTTTCCGTCTGTATCCAGGTAGAAGTCAGGGTCAATTAAACCATTCTGGTATTCATAATTCAGGTTTCTCAGATATTCCTTGGTGGGTTCCCATGTAAAGGAAGCTACTGCGAGGTCTGAATTGAGTGCCCTGCCCTCTGCATCGTTGGGCCATCCTCTGAAATTGTAATCAAAGTTAAAGGATTTGGCTAAAAGAGGCTCGGATCCGAAGCCATAACCGGCTTCCTTGAATTTCAGCAGCATATCGTTGTACTCATCAAGATTTGTGGGCATTTCAATTCCCAGTTCATCCATCCAGTCTTTTCTTATAAGAGTTCCGAAGTTGGAAGATACCAGCTCGGTCCTGTCTCCCATAACTACCATCAGCTTGTCGTCAATCACGCCGTAATCCTTAATGATATCACCCATGGTTCCCCAGAAGGTAGGCGCATAGTATGCGATTTCATCCGCATTCAGTTCCTGATAAGCGCCCTGGGCGTAATAAGCCAGGATATTGGGATAATCGTAATGGAAAATGAATGTGGGAGCGGAGCCTGCGGATAAAAGCTGTGTGAAGTCCTGTACCTCCGTAGAACGTCCGATGGAAACGAATTCCACATTTACATTGTATTTATCACCAAAATTTTCCTGGATCCATTTCGTCCAGTAGTTATCTGTAGGATTCCAGCCTTCCCAGCCTCTTTCATATACCGGGACCTGCAGAGTCACTGCCTCGGGAAAGCCGCCGGAGTAATCGGTAAAATCAGATGCCGCTGCTTCCGGGGTGGTTTCTCCCGCCTCTTCTGTCTTCACCTCGGGCTGGGATTCTGTTGTCGCTGTGCTTGTTTCACTGGAACCGCATCCTGCGAGAGTTCCAAGCGCCATTGCTGAAACGAGTCCTGCAGCAAGGATTTTTTGTAACGCTTTTTTCATGGTTATTCCTCCTTAATTGATTTATAAGCGACCGCTTTTGCGGATACTTCCATAATAGTTTCTTAAGTTTAGGTAAGCCTCAGCCTTTTACCGCCCCTATCATGGTCCCCTGTACAAAGTATTTCTGTACGAAAGGATACACACAGATGATCGGGATGGTTGCAAACACGATACACGCGGCTTTCAGGATTTCCGGATCCGTCACGGTTGACATCGCCGTATCATTTACGGAACCCTGGATACTTTCCGTCGCTGCGACAATCAGGTAATACAGCTTAAGCTGCAGGGGCCTGAGGGACACATTCTGCTTTATATAGAACATGGCGTCGCTGTAGGTATTCCAGCGTCCCACCGCATAAAACAGGGTCAGGGTAGCCATTATCGGCTTGGAAAGAGGAAGGACAATCTTTCCCAGAATCGTGTAATGATTCGCTCCGTCTATGACCGCGGATTCCACAAGGCTGTCGGGGATTCCCGATTCCAGCGCATTTTTCATGATGACAAGGTTATATGCGCTGAAGGCCAGCGGGAGTATCAGGGCCGGAAGGCTTTCCAGCATTCCCAGCTTGTTAATCAGTATGTAATCAGGAATCATTCCTCCTGAAAAGTACATGGTGAAGATAAACAGCAGGTTAATCACTTTCCTGCCCCGCAGCTCCTTTCTGGATAAGGGATAGGCCGCGCATATGGTAATGACCATGCCGAGTGCGGTGAAAAGAACCGTCATCAGTACGGTGACACCGAAGGATACGATAAAGGAATTATCGTGGAAAATCTTTATGTAAGCCTCCGGGGTGAATCCTTTGGGCAGCAGGAAAACCTTTTTTGCAATGACAAAGCTTTCCGAGCTGAAGGATTTGGCAATTACATGAATATAGGGAAGCACACAGGTCAGGCTGACCAGCCCTACAAATATATATATCAGAATGTCCGCCGCCAGATTTATTCCCCTGGATTTCGGCCTGCTTTTCTTAGCTGTTTTTACTTGTTCCGCCATTTTTCCATCCTCCTTATACCAGACCGGTTTCGCCGAGCCGTTTTGCAACAAAGTCGGCTCCGAGCACCAGCGCCAGACCTATAATGGACTGGAACAGTCCCAGTGCGGTTGACTGGCTGAACTTCATATCCTGGATACCCCATTGGTAAACGAGAACCGGTATCGTTGTGGTATACTCGGTTGCCGCATAATTCATCAGCGCCATAATACGTTCGAAGGAACCGCCCATAATCTTGCCCAGCTGCATAATCAGCAGGATGACGATGGTGCTTCTTATACAGGGAAGCGTTACGCTCCACATCTGCTGCCACCGGTTGGCGCCGTCCACACGGGCCGCTTCGTACAGCTCCGGGCTTACCGATGTGATGGAAGCCAGGTAAATAATGGTTCCCCAGCCCATGGACTGCCACGCTCCGATAACGATATAGGTTATCAGCCAGCTGGTATCCTCCTGCAGGAAGTTCACTGCATTTCCTCCCAGGTTCTGAATCAGCGCATTCACAACACCCGTATTCACGGAAAACAGCTGATAGGCAAGACCTCCTATAATTACCCAGGAAAGAAAGTGAGGCAGGTACAATAATGTCTGTGTTACCTTTTTAAATTTGATATTCCGGATTTCATTCAGCAGCAGGGCCAGAATGATGGGCATCGGAAAGCTTACCAGCAGGTCAAGCACATTAAGAAGCAATGTGTTTCTTAAAGACTTCATAAAGTTCCTGTGATGGAATACTTTAGAGAAGATTTCCAATCCGGCCCAGTCCCCTCCGAAGAACCCGTCCTTGATTTTCCAGTTTTTAAAAGCGATCTGCAGCCAGCTCATAGGTACATATTTGAACAGGAAGCAAAATGCAATCGGTATCAATAATAAGGAATATAACTGCCAATCTCTTTTAAAACAGGAAGCAAAACTCCTCTGCTTCTTTTTCGCCTGCTTTACTGCAAGCTTGCTATCAGCCGCCACAGCTGATTTTCTACCACTCATATATAATTTCCCCTTCCTTCCGTCATTGTGTTTCCGTTTTCTTGCTTCCCAGTATAGCTTTTAGCCGTTTTTTTGTAAATTATCATTTTTGATAGGCTGAATCATTTTTGAGTGTGCCCGAAAAGCCTTGAAAACAAGGCATTTCAGGATTGTATTTTTTTGTATACAATCCGTTTCCATAAGCTTTTATATGGAAACCGCATTTAATCCTGCCCATAAAAGTAGCAATTCCGAAGGTAAAAATCAAAAGTAAAGTGTCATTTTGTATATTGGAGCATAAAAAAACCTCTTATCCGCCATCGTTTTGACGAACAAGAGGTTTCTCAGCAAAATTTCCGTCTACTTTTTTTCAAGGTCACGCACGCTGTTGGGTGTTGTCCCTTCATATTTTTTGAAAAACCGGTTCAGGCTCTGTACATTATGATAGCCAACCATACCGGCAATTTCAGGTATTTTAAGGTCCGTTGTCAGAAGAAGCTTCTTGGCTTCATGGATACGAAGGCGATTCACATAGTCCACCATGCTGATATCGCCGCCCTCTTTGACTACCCTGCGCATATAAGAATAACTGATTCCTATCTCTCCCGCCGCCTCTTCATAGTCAATATCCTCTTTGTAATGCTCATCCAGATACGCGATGATGCGGTCATAGAGCTTCACATCCTCTTTTTCTTCCGTCACCTCTCCCAGATAATCCTGTATCTGCCGGATAAACCCTTTCACAAACAGCTCGATTTCCTCTATCGTATCCTTTTCCGCTATCGTCGTATAGGCCTGCCTTCCATTTCCCATAAACTTGGATATCTGGATCTTTTCCTCCATCATCGCCTTGATTATCGCCCCTATCATCTGCTGATAGACCAGCACCACATTATCATAGGAAATATCCTCTATGTCGGAAAGCTGTTTGCGTACCAGCTCCAGTTCCCCGTAAACCGCCTCCGTATTCTGCTGCTTCAGGTAATTGATGATTTTATTCTCGCTTGTATAGGGATAATAATACCGTTTGCTCTCGTTCATCCTGGGATTCCAGAAAATAACCTGGTTCTTGCCCGCTATAATCCTGTGCTTTACCGCTGCCGTCGCTTCCGCCATGCCTTCATTCAAATCATTGATATCCGCATGGACGGCGCTTATCCCGATTGTCAGTGTATAATCAAATATCTGCCTCACCTGCTGCTTGACAAGCTCTAATTTGTCCGTGATATATTCCGCCGTCTTTCTCTGATCATAGGTCTTTATATTCAGGACTACCGCACAGGTCGTCGAACGGAAGCGGATGGACTTCGCCTCATATCCTTCCTGGCTCAGGCAGTCGGTGAACAGTTCTTCTATCTGAAGGAAATAAAACATCCGCTCATCTGAATTATATTTACGGAGCATTTCGCTGCCGTCATCCACGCTCGCCAGCAGTACCATAAAATGCTCATAAGGGAACATTTTCGTAAAGCTTTCCTTTTTCTCTCTGGATTCCAGTGTCCCGGTAAGCATTTCTCTCAAATGAAGCCGCTGGGCATCTGAATTTTTCTTCTCCAGGATGTCATGGATCTGGCTTTCCTCCGACTTCATTTTCTTAAATACTTCGTTCAGATAGTACACTTCATTTTTGGAGGAAGCTTTTTCCGTCATCCCCTCCGTCATGTTTTCTTTTACATTGTTGAACAGCATCCGGAAGGGTTTGAATATCCAGTAAGAAATAAGAAGGACCAGGACCATTTCCACCGCAATGGCAAACATGATGATCAGCATCGCCGTGGATGTGACCGACTTTACCTGGCGCATGATTTCATCCATGCTGTAGTTTACCACATAAGTCCAGTTGTTGAAGGAGGATCTCTTAAAGGCGCACAGATAACGGACTCCGTCCTTTTCATAATCGAAATAGCCGGTTCTTTGCTTGGAACCGAAAATATTATCAAGGATGAGCGGGTTTTCTTCCCCTCCCAGGAAAAAGGCATTATCCGGATGGCATATAATATTCCTGTCTTCATCCAGGATATAGCAGACCCCAGACGCCTGATTGGAGGGATTGATGAATTCACTCAGCCTGGAATTATAGATATTGCAGACAATGTAACCGCCCTTTGCCGTTATCAGGGGGCTGATGGAATATACATAGGACAGAACCGGAATTTTGTTCCGCCCCTGGCTTTCTCCACCATCTTTTCCGTCCTGGTTATTGTATAGCTCCCTCGCTATCCACTCTCCCCTGATTCCGGTTTCACTGACGGCTTTGTCCTTCATCCAGTCCAGGGACGCATAATTTTCCAGCCTGCAGATGTTTTTGTCCGAGGAAATCACAAAATCGCTGCTCTTTCCCACGTAAAAACAGGACTGTACCATTTTTTCCGTACCGAAAACGCGGCTCAGATATGACTGGGCATCCCAGGCTGTCCTGACCATTTCAAAATCAATATTCAGTTCCTGGTAGGAAGTGACCTGTCCCAGGTTTCTGTAGGCAGCGCTGTTGGCAAACTGGATTACATTCCTGGTATAGCTGCTTAATATCAGTTCCGTGGCATCGCTGACTGACTCCAGATTGTCCAGCTTGGATACCGCAATGTTATCCTCCGCATATTTGGCCACATCCTGCATGGCGTAATAAGCTATCAGCGAGGTCGGAATGATCAGGACACAAAAAATCATCAGAAAAATCTGCCAGAAAAAAGAAAATTGCCTCATGAATACCCCCGTAAATCTTTTCTTTCTCTTACACTCACTTATTTTTTATCGAAATCCGGCTGCTCTCCTCCAGGATTTCCTCAATGTCCACATATCCTTCCAGGGATGGATCGATTTCATAGATTCCTTCCACGGCCAGGCCCTCCACGTAACGGGTATACAGCCAGGGAATCCGATGCTCATACACATCCCGGTCTGAGGGCTGTTCGTCAAACACCCCCGGATTATGCACACTCTGTTTTTTCCATGTAATGCGGCTGTCGGTGATTCGGATATCTTCTATGACGGAATCCTCTTCTCCTGCAAGGAACAGGGCGGATTCCGAATACAGCCTGATATGGTCAAAGGTTATCCTGCGGATTTTACCCGGATATTTCTTTTCCCCCTTCCTGTAACCGGCGGAAAGGAAAATCGGTTCTCCCTTTCCCCACCACCTGGGTGCAAAGGTTCTGTTTACGCCGTCAGCATATCTTTTGGTATTTCCGGTAATATGATGGAGCTGGATATCCTCAATCGTCCCTCCGTCACGCACCCAGATTCCCACCGCACGGGAGCAATCCCGGACTACACAGTCGCCGAATATCACGTTCCGGATGTCTCCCCATGTTTCCGTTCCTATTTTTAGAGCCGAATCACGGGAATGTAAGATACAGTTTGTGATGACTATATTCTCACAGTTTCCGTATTTTTCCCAGACCGGCCTGGTCGCCTTCAATACAATGGAATCATCCCCGCTTTCAATAATACAATTCCGGATGATTACATTCCGGCAGCCGTCCGGATCGATTCCGTCATTGTTCGGGCCCCTGTCATTATTAAATATACGGATTCCATCCACAATGACATTCTGGCAGCCGGCCATATGTAAAGTCCAGAAGCAGGCGTCATAAAAGGTAATCCCTCTGACCTGCAGGCCATCCACATCCTCCAGATAGGTCGTCCGCGCCCGGAAACCGGCTACCGCCAGAGGGCATTCATGGAAGCCCTCATCAGCGTTATCATCCAGATATACCTTCCGTCCCTGTCCGTCAATGGTGCCTTCCCCGGATATCGTAATATTCCGGGCGTGGCAGGCATACAGGAAGCAGCCGTTTTCGATGCCGTCCATGGCGTCCCTGTCCTCTGAAAAATCAATGATGTCCTCAGGGCTGTTGCTGGCAGTCAGCACGCTCCCCTTTTCCAGGTACAGTTCCACATTGGATTTCAGCTGAATTGTCCCTGACAGGAAATTGCCCGCCGGAACGAGTACACGCCCTCCGGTTTTGGCACAGTCCTCTATGGCCGCCTGGATCTGCTTCTGATTGTTGGTTTTTCCGTCAGGCAGAGCGCCGTAATCCATAATATTATACTGCATATGTAATCCCTCCCTTTTATGATATAAATAAATAATAAATATCAAGTCTTGTGAACCATCCAACCCTATATTCAACTAAATAAAGTCTGGTATCAATTAATGACCACAGACTTTTTAAGCAATTCTATTTATTTTCAATTATCTTTAAAAATTCCAGAGGTTCAACAACTGTAATCTTACTTGACAGGTAGTCCTTTTTATTGCTTGTTATGATATAAGATAAATCTAAAATAATATTCGTATCATACAGTACCTTCATATTTAGCCAGCCTTTCCTCTTTTATATCTTCTAAAGAAACATCAGGTAAAGGAATACTTCCTATTAAAGACTGGGTTATTTCTGATATTTCAGACGAACCTATACTTGCAGAAGATATTTCTTTTCGAGGTTCATCTACAGGCAGCACAATAGTCTCTAATTTTCTATTTTTTAATATTTCAGGCAGCTGCATGATTTTCAATAAACTACTTGCGTCAATAATTTTTCGTACAAACTCCATATTGCACCTCCTTACACTTCTCTTTTATAGTATAATAGAATTTTTCACCTTATACAACCTTTATTTTGCCGCCACTGTTTTCTATGAAAGTTTTCATCTACCCCCTTCTCCACATACTCAATAGCCATGTTTGGAATATACGTCAATCCGATTACAGAAGGTCAGAGCACTGCCATGCGGCAAACCGTATCATTTCATTTTAACAAGGCAGAGGGCATGGATCAAAGCATTGAGGAAGATGCCTGAACGCTGAGGTTCTGAGGAGGAAGGTTATCCAGTATATTTTTGTTCAGGCTTCGGGGATGTACCAGCTGAGCGTGAGTTCATTGTAGGAAATGGGATCGGATACATATACGGCCTGGCGTTTTATCAGATTGCCCGCGGCATAGGAAATGATTGCGGGATTGCTTACGGCATATGCGGCTATGGACGCAGTGCCGAAACCCTTGGCCTGGATGGTGACGACAGCCTTGGAATTTCCGACATCGTGGAGGGCTGACTGGATAAGAGAAGGATCGGAAACTACAACTCCCAAATCCGCATAGCCGCCTTTCAGCTTGCGCTAATCCACCTGGATGGTTTTCGTCTCACCCATTGGCAGACGGACCGCGGACTCTTTCACGGTTATGCTCCGGGCCTCTGCCGCCTCCGTGGGGAATGGAAAAAAATAAGGAATGCCGCGAGTAAAAGTAATATAGTTCCTATTATATATGTTCCGATACGTTCTGATAACTGCATTTTTTCGTTCTCATATTCACACCTGTCTTCGTTTCGTGCGGGCAGGAACCTTCCCGAAACGATATGTTTTTACATCTATTTATTGGTTAACCGGTATATATGCTATTCGCTCCGCATGACATCGATGGGATTCAGACGGCTGGCATTTCTGGCAGGAGCCCAGCCGAATATAAGGCCTACCGCAGCGGAAAATCCGACTCCCAGGGTTACAGCGGAGACGGATATGACAAAATCCGTTCCAAGCAGGTTCGCAGCGGCATAGGATATGAGCAGTCCCAGCGCCACGCCTATCAGTCCTCCTATCAGGGACAGCACGATGGATTCCAGTAAAAACTGCAGCTGGATCCGCTCCGACGTTGCTCCCATTGCCTTGCGCAGGCCGATTTCCTTTGTCCGTTCGGTCACGGATACCAGCATCATGTTCATGATTTCGATCCCTCCTACCAGAAGGGCGATGGAGGCAATCCCCATTAGCATATATGTCATCATGCTCATCATACTTTCCATAGTGTCCATGCAGAATACGTTATAGCAGTCTTCATTTTTATATTGAAGGCCTTGCACAGTACGCTTTCCTCCGCCTCCTGCAGTTCCTGTGTCCGATCGGTACTGTATGGTTAGTAACCACAAGTGACCGAATCGGACATGCCCATAAAATAAGCGGTTGCAGACTCTCCGCCCACAACCGCTTTTCCTTAATTCCAATTTACATCACTGTCTTTTACATATTCCCCGCTATCAATTCTCTGTTCAGACGCTTCTAATCTCTTCCGTTCCTCCTGGGTTAGTTTCGTAAAATCAGGATCCCACGCAAGCACAAGCCGTCGAATGAATTGACTTGCAAATTCCTGTTCGCTCTCCGGCAGCATTTCCAACATCTTTACTGATTCCTGTATTGTCTGTGTCATTTTAATTCCTCCATTCATTTATAAATATCTCCACGGCTTCCAATGTCCATAACTAAAAGTATATCTAATTCCCCTTCTTGTGTATATCGGTAAATAACTCTGTACTTTCCTACTCTCAACCTGTGCCTGCCGTCCTTGTATCCCTGCATTAACCTTATGTCCCCCTTTGGCGGCTGTTCTGTCAGTCCTGCAATTGCCTTCCTTATGGAATCCCTTAATTTTTGGGGTAGCCCTTGCAGATATTTCAAGGCTACTTTATCGTATCTTATTTCCACTTTTTTATTTTACATCCCTTTCAATAATATAATTTCATTATATACTTGTTTAAGTATATCTATTATTCAGCAATACTTTTTAATCCATTCTCTCATTCACCTATATTTATTCCCTCCCTCTCCAATTTTTCATCAACCGCCGCTACTATTAGTTTACTAAAATCCCCATAATCTAATTTTTTCGCTGCTTCCATATACTTCGGTTTCTTACCTTTCGGTAACGTAAGATGATAATGATCCAGATTTTCTTTATTCCATTTATTTTTTGCTGTGGTAGCTGCCGTTCCCATATTTTACATACCTCGCTTTCCTGCGGTTTTAAACTCTTTTTTATATTGTATCACACTTCCTTTTCTTGAACAAGTATACAATAACATCATCAAACGAAAGAGGGGTAAAAGCTTATGACAAACAGTGAAACCATTGAAAACGCTAAAATGCTTCACGGCATTGAAGAAGAATTACATACATTTGCCAAATGGAAAGAATTAGGATATATCCCGCAAAAAGGACAGCATGTCATTATAAAAAAGGCTATGGAAATCAGTTACTAAACTGAGTCAAGAGGGAAAAGAAGAAACAAAAATGTTCATGACAACCACCGCTTTTCAAGGGTATGCCGCACTCCTGCAGGATCCCGGGCTGCCAGATTTCTGATTTTTACATATCCCGTGACTTCTTCACGCAAGCCTTCATCGCTTCAAATACCGCACTGCGCATTCCCTTTTCCTCCAGTACGCGTACCGCTTCAATGGTGGTACCGCCAGGGGAACATACCATATCCTTCAGCTCGCCGGGGTGCTTTCCGGTTTCCAGTACCATTTTTGCGCTGCCGAGCACAGCCTGCGCGGCAAAGGTATAGGCCTGGGCCCTGGGCATGCCGTCCGCTACCGCGGCATCTGCCATAGCTTCAATGAACATGAACACATAGGCAGGGGAGCTTCCGCTCACCGCCGTAACCACATCCATGAGATGCTCGCCGATAATTTCTGTTTTGCTGAATCCGCTGCAGATATCACGGACTGTCTCCATATCCTCAGCCGTTACGTTTTCGTTGGGACACATACCCATCATGCCTTCCTTTACCATCGCCGGGGTATTTGGCATGGTGCGTATGATTTTCAGCGGCTTTCCGAATTGGTCTGCAAGCCATTCCAGTGTTTTGCCGGGTGCAATGGTAACAAGGATCTGATCCATGCTCACTGTATCCCTGATTTCTTCAATCACACTCTGGTAATACTGGGGCTTCACCGCAAGGAAAAGCACATCGGCAAAGGCCGCCGTCTCCTTATTATCCTTCGCCGCAAGAATCCCCATCTCTTCTTTTCTCGCTTCCAGCGCTTTTTCCAGCGCATCGGAAGCCATCAGCTCCTGCGGGGTACATTTCCCGGAATCCAGGATCCCATGCATCATGGCTCCCCCCATATTTCCGCATCCGATAAATCCAATTTTCATAATTTTCCATCCTTTCTGTTGTATGTGTCAATGACAGCGTTGAGGTTCCTTTGGGCGCATATAAAAAAGTGAGTGCCGTCTGTGGCAGCGTGTCCCATCCTGCGGGTTCGTTCCTGTGCCGCCGCTGCGGCTCTTCCCGGCAGACGTCCCCGGGCAGCCGGTGATTCCTGTAAGGGGCGTCTAAAAACGCCAGTCCTTACGCTGTGTCCTTTGCAGCGTTAGTACTGCTGCGTTTTTAGCCGAGTGAGAACGTCCCCTGTAAGGAACACCGGCTGCCCGGGGACGTCTGCCGGGAAGAGCCGCAGCGGCGGTACAGGAACGAACCCGCAGGATGGGACACGCTGCCACAGACGGCATTCACTTTTTTATATGCGCCCAAAGGAACCCTTCCGCCGTCAGGAAAAGCTCTGCTCCGTCCGTTCGATGATTTCATCCTGAAGGGCTTTGCTCAGATTACGGAAATGATCGCTGTAACCGGCCACCCTCACAATCAGATCCTTGTATTCCTCCGGATTCTGCTGGGCCTTAATCAAGGTCTGCTTGTCGATCACATTAAACTGGATATGGTGTCCGTCCAGATTAAAATAGGTTCGGATCAGATTAGCCATCTGATTCAGCCCCTCTTCCCCTTCCAGTACGGAAGGCGTGAATTTCTGGTTGAGAAGAGTGCCGCCGGTGCTGAGATGATCCATTTTGGAGCAGGACTTGATCACCGCCGTAGGCCCATTGGTATCCGCTCCTTTTTCCGGAGAAATCCCTTCGGACAGCGGCTTATGTGCATGGCGGCCATTAGCTCCGGCCAAACACACATCTCCGAAGTACACATGACAGGTGGTGGGAAGCATATTGATCCGATAGGTACCTCCCCGGTTGTTCCGCCTCCCGGTCACGCTCTTATAATAGAAGGAGAACACTTCCTCCATAATGGAATCCGCATAAGCATCATCATTTCCGTATTTGGGCGTCCGGTTAGAAACCAGGTTATGTATTTTCCCGTAACCTTCAAAATCGTTTTTCAGAGCATCCATCAGTTCCTTCATGGAAAACCGGGAATGATCAAATACATTATATTTAATGGCCGCCAGGCAGTCCGTGATCGTTCCGATCCCCACTCCCTGGATATAGCTGGTATTGTATCTCGCCCCGCCCGCATTATAATCCTTTCCCCGGCTGATACAGTCGTTGGTCAGCACGGAAAGAAAAGGCACCGGCATTTCCCGTGCATAAATCTTTTCAATGACCAGATTTCCTCTTATCTTCATATCCAGGAAATAGCGCATCTGGGTGCAGAAGGCCTCCCACAGCTCCTCATAGCTTGTGAATTCATAGCCGTATCCGGTCTGAGGCCCCAGCTGGGCGCCGGACATATTGTCATAGCCGTTGAACAGCGCCAGCTCCAGTATTTTGGGAATATTGAAATAGCCGGTAAGGATATAGGCCTCGTTGCCGAAGGCTCCCGTCTCCACACAGCCGCTGGTTCCTCCCTTTCTGGCATCCTCTATGCTCTTTCCCGCATTCAGCAGCTCCTGGACGATAGCCTCCGTATTATAAAAAGCAGGCTGCCCCCAGCCCTTTCTGGATATTTCACAGGCCTTCTTCAGAAAATCCTGAGGCGTTTTCCTGCTGATCTGCACATTGGAGCTGGGCTGAAGCAGCTTCATTTCATCCATACATTCCAAAATCAGATAACTGACCTCGTTCACGCCGTCCTTTCCATCCGGCGTAATGCCGCCCGTATTGATATTGGCGAAATCCGTATAGGTACTGCTTTCCTTTAAGGTGATTCCCACCTTGGGCGGTGCGGGCTGGTTATTAAACTTGATCCACAGACATTCCAGAAGCTCCTTCGCCTTATCAGCATCCAGCCGCCCTTCTTCCACGTCTTTCCGGTAAAAACGGATCAGATGCTGATCCAGCCTTCCCGGACTGTAAGCATCCCATGGATTCAGTTCGGTAGTCACTCCCAGATGGACAAACCAATACATCTGAATCGCCTGCCAATAGGTTGCAGGACGGTGGGCCGGCACCATTCGGCAGTTTTCGGCAATCTGAAGCAGCTCCGCCTTCCGCCCCTCATCCCCGCATTCTTCCGCCAGTTTCTCCGCCAGCTGCGCATAACGGGAGGCCAGAAGTATAATGGCATCACAGGCAATGGACATACCCTTTAACTCAGCTTCCTTATCCAGCGCTTCCGGATCATTCAGATAATCCAGCCGTTCCAGCTCCCTGCCGATATCCTCTTTATATTCCAGGAACCCTTTCCGGTATATATTTTCCGACCCCACCGTATGGCCCGGGCCTCTCTGCTCCATGAACTCCGTAAATATCCCCGCCCGGTAGGCCGCCTTCCACTCAGGCGTCATATGTGAAAGAATCTTATGGCGGATCGAACGTTTTTCCCAATAAGGAAGCATATCCTGCTGCTGGAACGCAATATCCTCATCCGTCACCCGGAAACTGATCAATTCCCGTTCATTCATCACCCTTAAATCTTCCGCCGTATGACAGCACAGATCCGGAAAAGTGGGAGACGCCTGGGGACCGCAGCCCTTTTCTCCCACAATCAGCTCTCCCTCTCCAATCTCTATGGTTTTCTTTTCAAAATAATTTTTCAGCGCAAGCGCCCTTAATTCCGGTATGCTGACCGTCCCCTCATACTGTCGGTACGTTTCCGTAAAATACTTCGCCCGTTCCATATCGATACGAGGCAAAGTCTCCAGACTCTCCCGCCTCAGCTTCCGTATCCGCGCGTTCATTCCCCGTTCTTCCATTTCCAGCCATCCTTCCTTTTCTGATATCGCCGTCCCGTTTCTTCATCCTCCGATAAAAACGGGCGCAATATTCTTACTCTCCATCAGCCGCTGCAGCTCCTGCATACGCTCTTTCGGCGGCGCATAAAACATCCCGCCTTTATACTCCCGCCCCAGATGCACATATTTTCCGCTTCCCGTATTATGATAAGGAATAAGGTTTATCTGCTCCGCATGTACATTTTCCGAGAGGAACCCCGCCATCCGCTCCAGCTCTTCCGCCTCATCATTCACCCCTCCGATAACCGGAATCCGGATCCATATCCGCGCCCCCTTTCCGGACAGAAGCTTCAGATTTTCCAATATCAGCCCGTTATCCCTTCCCGTATACTCCCTGTGATTATCCTCATCCATAAGCTTCAAATCAAACAGAAACCGATCCGTATAAGGCATCACCCACTCCAACCTCTCAAAAGCAACCGCACCGCAGGTATCCACATTTACAGAAATCCCCCGCCCACAAAGCGTTCCCATCAGCCTTTCCAGATAATCCATATCCTGAACAAGCGGCTCTCCCCCGGACAGCGTAACCCCTCCCCCCGAAGTTTCATAAAACGCCCTATCCTTCAGAAGCTCCTCCGCCAACTCCCCGACAGAATAGCCTCTCCCGCACAGCTGCCGCGCATTCCGCATACACCCATCCACGCACTCTCCACACCCTCTGCAGAGTTCCCTGTCAGTATAAACCTTCCCATCCGCCGCTGTGACAGCCCCATTCCCGCACTCCTCCACACACTCCCCGCAGCCTGTACAACGCTCTTCATAAAAAATAAGTTCCCTCCCATAACCCTGCGTCTCCGGATTATGACACCACCTGCAAGCCAGCGGACACCCCTTAAAAAACACAGTAGTCCGGATTCCCTTCCCATCATGAATCGCATATTTCTGTATATTCGCAACCAAAACCTCTTCCATTTTACCCATCCTCATTAAACACCCCTAACAGCCACGCTCGACTCTCCCTCATCCGCCCCTGGAGAAATTATAATCCCAGACTCCTATAAAGCCAAGCATTTTTCTTTTAAGCCCCCATTAAGGCCCCCCAGTAAAATCACACCAGACATGATACTGAATCCCCCTCACCCTCGATCATACATACAGGGCATGAAACATTATCCTCCCTACGCAAAGAACCCTCGGTTAGGCGAATACTCCTTTTCAATTATCCGGCACATTTCCTCAGGCTCTTCCGCACAGTCCCTGGAAATCCACAGCTTCAGCACCGCCTTCAGCCCCTCACAGAAAAAAGTCTGATGATAATACAGTTCTTCCTTCGAACTGAAATCCATCTCTTTTAATAAGTGTACAAGCTGCTCCTCCATCTTCGTGGGAATCACCTGAAAGGAAAGCCGCTGCTGGCTGTAGCTTTCCAGATAGCTGCGGAAAAATTCCCTATGCTCCCTGATAAATTGAAAAAGCTGAAGGAATCCCTCCGGCAGCCAGACCTTATCATCCACAATAAAAAAATCCATGAGCTGGACATACATCTCCTCCACCATATTCTGCATCAGATCATAAACATCATCAAAATGCCCGTAAAAGGTAGTCCTGTGGATATCTGCGCGGCGGCAGATTTCACTGACCGTAATCTCACCTATTTTCTTTTCCCTGAGAAGCTCCAGAAACACTCCTTTTATTTTCTGCCTTGTCTGTACAAACCGCTGGTTTCCTTTGGTATTCACACAAACACCCCTTTTTTATTATTTCTACATCCGTAGATATATTGACGGTTGTTCTTTGCTCCTACATTCATTATACTGAAATCATATTAAATCTACAAGTGATGTTTTAAAGGAGGAATTTTGTTATGGAAAAGAACCGGAAAATGCTGGAAGAGGCATCCTTCGGAAAGCTGCTGCTGAATCTGTGCCTGCCCACCATACTGATCATGCTTGTCATGGTGGTTTATAACATGGCGGACACTTTCTTTATCGGACAGACCGGCGATCCCGTTAAAATAGCGGCCATTTCCCTGTGCGCCCCGCTGTTCTCCATCCTTTCGGGCCTGGGCACTCTTTTGGGCAGCGGCGGCTGTACTGCCGTTTCCCTTGCTCTTGGGAAACAGGAAAACAGCCGGATCAAAGCCTATACCAGTCTCTGCTGTTACGGTTCCCTGGTTATTGGGTTCCTGTTCCTGACGTTTGTCCTGATTTTTCTTACGCCCATATCCCTGGCCCTGGGCGCTGATTCGGCTACCCTTTCCCACACCTGCGGCTATCTGCGCATTATCGCCCTGGGCGCGCCTGTCATTCTTTTTAATAATGTATTTGCCAATATCATCCGGGCGGACGGGGCGGCAAAGGAATCCATGATCGCCAACGGGCTCGGCACCCTTTCCAATATCGCTCTGGATGCTCTGTTTATTCTTGTTTTTTCCTGGGATGTGGCAGGCGCCGCCCTGGCAACGGTTCTCGGGAACGCCATAAGCTGCTGCTATCTGCTCTTCTATATTCTGAAAAAACAGCCCGCCTTTTCCCTGCACCTCCGTTATTTTTCCCTGAAAAAGGAAACCCTGCTGCCGGTTTTGTCACTGGGCCTCCCCCTTGCCTGCAGCACGCTGCTGATGAGCATATCCTCCATGATTTCCAACCGGATGATGATAGGCTACGGCGCAGCCGCGCTGGCAGCCCAGGGAGTGGCAGGGAAAATCGGCATGCTTCTTTCCATGCTCGCCATGGGAATCTGTATGGGAATGCAGCCCGCTATCTCCTTTAACTGCGGACGCGGCAGCCGGGAAAGGATGAACCTCATTATCCGCAATACAGGAATTTTTACAGCCGTAATGGGAACCGTCCTGACTCTCATATGCTTCTATGCCAGAAACCATATCATCGCCGTCTTCATTAACAACAGACAGGTGATTTCCTATGGACAGGTCATGGTGATCGCCTCCATCATCACAGGGCCTTTTTAAGGGATATACCAGCTGTGCCAGACCTTTTTACAGTCCACGGGAAAAGCCTCCTACGCAACCCTTGTGGCCCTGCTGGACAAAGGTCTGTTCTACCTGCCGGTGCTGCTGCTTATGGAACACTTCTTCGGACTGTACGGCATTGCCTTTGCCGGCGCGGCAACACTGGTATTCTCCCTCACAGCCGGTATTTTTTTCAGCCTCCGCTGGAACCGGAGTATGCAGCCGGCAGTCTGTTGTTTCCCGGATGAAGCTGCCGAAAATGGCTCCTTAACATGAAAAAGCTCTTTCCATTGACCCTGCTTTCGCTGCATGCTAAACTCCTCTTAAAGGGCTGTTTACCGGCCTTTTCAACTGAAAGTTACAGGAGGGATGCCATTTAGGCATCAATTTTAAGAACCATGGAAAAATATACGATAGAACGGATCATAAACATCATTCACTGTGAAATACGCCTGGCTGATGATACCGGGCATCTGCTGGAACGATTCGGAAATCTTCCGGAAAACGAGGATCCTTTCTGTACGGATCCTTCTTTTCTCCGCGCATGTTTAGACAGGGAAGCGCTTCCCCTGCCGGATATTTTCTGTGAAAATACCTATATCTATTATGCCAGGCTGAGCCTTCCCGACAGGACGAGCCTGCTGGCCGGTCCTGTCCGCATCATCCGTGAATCACATGATATGGCTTCCCAAATGGCTGCCGCACACGGGATTCAGGTATCGCCGCTGAAGCTGCCCTTCTGTGATGAGAATACCTTTCTGAACGGAATCCTTCTCCTGTATCATTCCGTAACGGGCAGGGAAATCAGCATGACGGAATTATGCAGCTATCACGGCTTTCCCGCAGATGAGCTTGACCTGGCAAGGAAAGAGCTCAACAGCCTTGTTTTTTCCACCCGGGAATCTGAAATTCCGCATAATCCTTACAGCCACGAGGCAAGAAAATTAAAGAGCATAGAGGACGGCAGCCCGGAACAGCTGAAAAAATGTCAGGAAGAGGTCTGGGTGGGCAGGCTGGGAAGGGTGGCCGACACGCCTTTGAGGCAGGAGAAAAACATCGCCATCATCGTGATTGTCTTAGCCTCCAGAGCCGCGATCCGCGGAGGGCTGCTGCCGGAACTGGCCTTTTCCATGGCCGACAGCTTCATTATCCGTACGGAACGGATGAACGACATCCTGCAGATCCGCTCCGCCGCCCGCCGGTTCGAGGAAGAGTTTGCCGTAAGTGTCCAGGCACTGCAAAAATCCAACAGCAAAAATAAATATGTGGATCTGGCAAAGGAATATGTCTACCGGCATCTCCATTCCAGCATCGGCATAGAGGAAATCAGCCGTTATGTAGGCTTGCATAAGGACTATCTTTCCCAGCTGTTCAGCCGCTGCGAGGGTATCACCCTGCAGCATTACATACGGAGGGAAAAAGTACGCCAGGCAGAGTATATGCTGAAATATTCCGACGCTAAAATGGATGAAATCGCAAACCAGCTGGCCTTCTGCTCCCAAAGCCATTTCAGCCATTGTTTTAAAGAAGAAACCGGACAGACGCCCAGCCGGTACAGGAATCAATTTTCCGGGATCTGAGATATACGACAAAAATACCATATTTGTTATATACTATTTTCTTCGTCCGTGCTATTTATTAAGATAGACATGTATTATGTTTCAGTGGTACCCCTTTAAACAAGATACCGCAAACGGCAAAAGGAGGATGATACGAATATGGCAATATCCATTCAGGTAAATGAAAAAAGAATAAAGGGCCGGAGAAGCCTCATGCTGTACGGCCATTTCATCGAGCATTTTCACAGACAGATTTATAACGGAATATACGATCCGCAGAACCCTTTATCCGATGAAGACGGGCTGCGCAGCGACATATTATCAGCCATGCGGCAGATAAAGGTGCCTGTTCTGCGCTGGCCGGGCGGCTGTTTTGTATCCTCCTACCACTGGAAGGACGGAGTCGGGAAAAACCGTCAGCCCTTCTTTGACAAGGCGTGGCGTGTGGAGGATCCCAATACCTTCGGCACGGATGAATACATCAAAATGTGCAGGAAAATTGGCTGTGAGCCTTATATCTGCACCAATGCCGGAACGGGAACCGCGGAAGAAATGAGCGACTGGGTGGAATACTGCAACCTGGAATCCGAAGGGAAATACGCCAAATGGCGCATCGAAAACGGCAGTCCCCTGCCTTACGGGGTAAAATACTGGAGTATCGGGAACGAGAACTACGGCTTCTGGGAAATCGGCGCCAAGTCTGCCGACGAATGGGGAAGGCTTGTAAAGGAATCCGCCAAGATGATGAAGCATGTGGATCCCCGGGCCGAATTATCCGCCGCAGCCCTCTCCGATTTGGACTGGAATATGAATCTGCTGAAAAACTGCGGACAGTTCCTGGACTGGATATCCATTCACGAATACTGGGATATGATGGCGGAAAAAAATGAGCCTGCCACCTACGAGCAGTGTATGGCCTATACCGACCATATCGATCATTCCGTGGACGAGGTGAGAGGCATGCTGGCCGCCATGAAGCTGGATAAAAAGATCCGCATCGCCTTTGATGAATGGAACTTAAGAAGCTGGCACCACCCCAATGTACATACCGTCCGGCAGGGTACCGGAAAAGAGGACTATATCACTCCCAGGGACAAAAACGATGACAACAGCATGTATAACATGGCGGACGCCGTATTCACAGCCTGCTTCTTAAGCGCCATGAACCGGAACTGCGATATCGTGGGGATGGCCAACTTCGCGCCCATACTGAATACCAGAGGATGTATTTACAGCTATCCGGAGGGCATTGTCCTTCGCAGCACCTATCATGTGTTTGATTTATATGTAAATTACCTGGGCGATACTGTTGTAGATCTGTGGACGCCCGATTCTGTCCCCGGCATGCATGTCACCGGCAAAAACGGGCAGGAAACTGACGTGGAAACCCTGGATTTGCTCGCCACCACCTGGTCGGACCGCGCGGGAACCGCCCTCGCAGTCGTAAACAAGCATCCTTCCGACAGTGCTGCTATCCGTCTGTCCACAGCTTTCGAAGGTATGAACGTTGTAATTTACCGGCTGAACGGAAGCAGCCCGGATTCCTATAATGATGTGGACAGGACTGAGGTTTCCGTCCGCAAGGAAGAACTTGGCATGTTCCGTGAGAATATGGAAATCTCTGTGGAACCGCATTCTGTAAATGTGATACAGCTGGTGCCTTAACGGCTTTATCACAATTTCCTTTTCCCAGCAAAAGCTGACAATGGCCAGGGCTTTCCTCTTACTGAGGATGCCCCGGCCATTGCTCTTTAAAGCTGCAGCGCCGAAAACGCGCAGCTTATTTCCCCAGGATAAAATGTACCACGCCGCAGTCATACTGGGCCCAGATACCATGTCTCGCTTCATCCCCGGAACGCACCCTGTCCGTCACAAATTTTCCCTCTTCGAAATGCCCTTCCTCCAGACACAGGAATTCCATGCTGTGCGCCAGATGCTGCCCGTTCATCCAGCTGAGAGGGATGGAACCGTCATCCGGCTCTTCTCCGGTAAAAAACAGCCTCACCTTATGTCCCACCAGATAAAATTCGTCCTCGCTCATCCGGAACAGCAGCCCTCTTGCCGTTTCCTCGTTAAGGCTTACAGGCACCCGGAACGCATCCCCGCCGCTTTCCTTACCATGATGATAGTCGAACGGAACCCAGCCGGCATAGTCCGCGCCCACTCCCGCATAGGAAATCCGGCACCTGCGCCGTCCGATTTCCATAAACGCGGAGTCCTGCCCCATACTCTGGAAGAAGCTGTAACGCTCCTGTACGCCGCTTCCCGGCAGAAGCAGCCCGGATGCCGCTGTGAGCATGGCGAAGGAATGCATGACAGGCTCTGCGGATTCCTTCAGCTTTCCATCCGAATCCAGACAGCTCTCTATCCCGAAAACATGATAGCCTATGGCGTTATGCCTTCCCACGGCATCAAACATACAGGCCGCATTCACACTGGTCAGACCGGATTCCGGTACATAGAGCGGCCAGCCCTGCTCTTCCTTTTCATATATCCCATATGCTTTTCTGACCGCATCCGGATTCTGTTCGTAGATATCAGGACAGACGGCGTCCAGATGCCCGCAGGCGCAATGCCATAACGGAAGGCTTTTGGAAACCGCGCCGCCGCAGGGATATTCCAGTCCGGCCAGGTTCCAGCCGTAATCACTGTTGCGATCCATCCACACATTGGTATACATGAAAATATCGTAGATTTCTTTCCCTCCGGCCGCTATTTCATCAATATACCTGGCCACGGCCCACGCCGAACACAATTCAGCACCAAAGGCTCCGAACATTTCCTTCCAGTTCCCCTGTTCCCTGCTGCCGTTTTTCACCCAGCTTTGATGGATGGCTCCGCAATCCGTCCGGGCAAGCTGTCTGATCTCTTCCGGCACCTGCGCCTGAAAGGCTTCGGTTCCCGCCCCGCTGAAATCACGCCTTGTGGGAGCATAGAAACCGGGCTCATTTTCCACCTGAACGGCAAGAATGGTTCCCTGTTTCCCATCATATTCTCTGAGAATCTCCATGAACGCACGGAACGCTTTGGCATCCTGCTCCAGATTCCTGCGGCTGTGGGGAGAAAGCACCGTTGTCTGCGTTCCGTCCTTACAAAGCACCCGGGGAAAACGTTCCCGATCCTTTTTTACCCAGGACGGCGTATATTCCATCTGCCCGTTTTTCCAGGTTCCGAACCAGAGCAGAGTCCCGTGCAGGCCGTGGCGGCGTATGTTATCTATCACCGTATGCACATAGCCGGCATTATAGGCCCCTTCCTCCGGTTCAAAGGCATCCCAGCAGATCGGCACCGCAATGGTATTGCCGCCGATTGCCTTAACGCTCTCAAAGGATCGTTCACTGTCCTCTTCATACTGCGGGTTTCCTTTTCTCCCGATGGGATAGGCAGAGGAATTATGTACCTGCCCTCCGATGGAAAAAAACGGCTTTCCCAAGACTGATAAATAAGAATGACGCATATGTTACCCTCCCTTAAACACTTCCGGCAGCTGATTTTTTTACTCTTCCGCTGCCTTGATTCTGTCAAGCACATCCTGAATATCCTTCGCGATCAGGCTGTGCATGGTTTCCTTGTATTTCAGATAATTCAAATCAGATACTGCTTCTTTTACCGTTTCTCTTAATTCCGGTTTATACGTCACGATTTCCGCCAGCGCCGCAAGGGCCTGTCTGACTGCAGTCGGCTTTTCATCCTTCAGAATGAGCAGCGCCTCGTCGATATTTTCATCGAGGACATAATCCTTATCCCATCTGGCCTGCCTGCAGAAAAGCCGGAAGCCGCGGACCCTGAGCACATATTTATCGCTCTTTATCATATCCGCGAATTCTGCGGTATGTCCATATAACGCCCCTGTTTCATCCGATATCCTCTCCAGCTCCTGCAAAGCCTTGTATGCTGCCGAAGTATCCTTTTCTTTGAGAATGGAAATAAGCTTTTCCATGTCTGATACTGTTATTCCGGCGGCATTCTTCGAATCCTCCGGTGTTGACGCCGTTTCCGGTTCGTTTTTGTCCTGAATCATTTTTCCTCCTTTCCCGGTGCTTTTTTGCTTCTTATTGTTATGATATAATAGGAATGTTGAAAATAAATCTCATGCTAAACATTGTGATAAGAGGAGGGGCTTATATGCTGTTATTAGGGCGTACGCAAATGGTTGATACCTGCAGTTATGAAGAAAGTATACGGCGGCTGATGAAATGCGGCTTTGATGGGGTCGAGGCCGGGGTTTTCGACCGGGGCTTCCATGTAAGGGATGAATTTTTCTCCGACGGGTTCGGGCGGCGTATGAGGGATATTATGGCATCATGCGGGGTTAAGGGCTATTCGGTCAGCGCGCATGTGGACTTTACGGAATGCGAAGAAAAGTTCCGTCTTGTTTATGATGCCATTGCCGTCGCCGGGGAAATGGAGGCTCCGCTTCTTATTATTAATGGGGCTATAAAAAAAGAAACGGAAGCTTTTGAAAGGCAGTGGGAACGGCAAATCAGGGACTTAGGCAGACTCTGCCGGCGGGCGCAGGAAATGGGGATTCTGCTTGCGCTGGAATTCGAGCCCGGCTTCGTTATTGACTCCACGGATTTAATGCTCCGGGCCTTTTCGGAAGTCGGATCCCCTGTTTTAAAGGCCAATCTGGATATCGGGCATGTGTTTCTGTGCGATCCGGATCCGATGGATGCCATTGCACGCTGTAAGGGGCTGATCGCCCACGCGCATCTGGAAAATATGAAAACAGGGGTCCATAATCATCTCGTTCCTTATGAGGGGGATATGGATTTACCCGCCTATATCTCCGCCCTGCGGGATGCCGGTTTTGACGGTATGGCATCTTTTGATGCTTATCAGTACGATTATGAGGCGGTGGCTGAAAAGACAATTGCCTATTTTAAAGGTATTTTCTGATTGTCTTCGCCCGCTTCTATTCCTTTTGAAGATATGATTTTATGTATCTCACATCGGAAAGAAGCATGCCTGTGCCCTCTGTCTTACTGCGCGCTTTTTTATAGTCCGTCTCTGAGACGATCCAGCCTGCAAATCCGTTTTTCTGCATTTCCTCCAGGACACGGCCGACGCCTCCAAAGCAGTTGTTTTCCGAAAGGATCTGGGGATACCCATTGGCAGGATTGGAATTTTTCAGGTGGGCATGTCTGAATTTATCCGCAAATCTGCTGTAGATATAGGCCGGATCCATTTCCTTGAGGGACAGGTTTTCGTTGTCAAAAAGCATGTAAAAGGCAGGAGAATCCACCTTTTCCAGGATATATTCATATTCCGGAACGGACAAAACCGCTTCATGGCCAATTTCCACCTGATACTGCATTCCCAGCTCACAGGCATACTGCAGGCACACAATGGTCTGCTCCAGTTCTTCCTTATTCTGTATTTCTCCGTCCACAAAGCTGGGAAGGTGCATGGCTGCGGCTCCCATCCGGGATGCCGCGGCCGTGGCTGTCCGCAGAATATTTTTGACTTCTTCCCATTTTTCTTTCCGGTTCATGCCAACCTCACAGAGGGTGTTTACCCCGAGGATGGAAAGGGCGATACCGTATTTTTCGGAAAGCTCCGACCAGGTCCGGCACCATCTGCGCATACCGTCTTCGGTCCGGCAGGCATCATAGTCAAATCCGGGGCTGATTGTATCAAGTCCCTGTTCTTTGGCCCATCTGAATAATTCTTCCCCTTCGAAGGGGATCGTCCACGATGAAACTCCTATTCCTTTCAATTTATGTCCTCCTTTCGTATTTCCTCAAGCAATTTGGCGCACGCCAGCGTGAGCTGATGGGAGACGGTCTCCACTTCCCTGTCTCCCCGTAAAAAGGCATCCCGGAAAGCTTCTATTTCATAGACAAAGCCGTTTTCCTGAGAGTCAGTCACCGTTTCCAGCAGTTCCTCCCCGGCATTGTATAATTTTGCTTCGTGGCAGTTCCAGAACTGAGGCAGGTGAATCATGCCGGCATCCCCGTATAAATGGGCGGAATCCTCCGATTTGCCCTGTATCCCGAACATACAGTTTGCCACCGTTTTATCAGGGAAGCCCAGGAGCGCCGCCCCCATCTCATCCACACCGGTCTCTCCCACATACAGCTTTGACCGGCAGGAATCGGGCTGCTGTCCTGTCATGCTCAGGGAAAAGGCAAGGCAGTAAATTCCCACATCGAAAGCCGCTCCGCCGCCGTGAGGCGCGGAAAAAAGTCGGCTTTCCGGATCCGCAGGAGCATAAAAGGAAAAGCTGCTGTCCAGATATTTAAGCCTTCCAATCCGTCCCTCCTTCACCCAGTTACGCACCGCGCAGACACAGGGAAGGAAAAGTGTCCACATACCTTCCATTAAAAGAAGGCCTTTTTCTTCTGCCAGACGGATCAGCTCTTCCGTCTGGGACACAGTAACGCAGAAAGGCTTTTCACATAAAACGGCTTTTCCGGCTTCCAGGCATTTCCTGGCGGTTTCATAGTGCAGGGAATTGATGACGGAAATATAGACGGCGTCTATCTCCGGAAGAGCAAGCAGTTCCTCATAGCTTCCGCACACTTTTTCCACCTTGAATTCCGCTGCGAATGCTTCCGCCCTCTCCCTGCTGCCGGACGCCACCGCCAGCAGCTTTACGCCTTCCGTCCGGCTGCATGCATCCGCAAATTTCCTGGCAATCGATCCGGGGCCCAATAATCCAAAATTCATACTTTTTTCCTTCTTTCTTTGCCGAAACAACAGCAATATATGGTGTATTCCTTAAGTTACAAACTGCTACTATGATAATACCACAGAATAGAAGGGAGAACCAATATTGTACAAAAAATATCTTTTCCTCTAAATACGGCAGCGTAATACACAGCATCCTCCAAACTTTACAAAAACCATGTCAAACCTGACATTTGCCGGGGCGAAATCCCCGGCCTTTTTCTGTAGACTGATATACAGGAAACAAGATATCATACACTGCATTACAGAAAAGGAGAACAGCCATGCTGCAGGTACAACATTTAACCAAAAGCTATAAGACAGGGACACAGCTTTATCCGGTATTAAAGGATATTTCATTTGAGGTGAAGAAGGGAGAATTCGTGGCGGTTATGGGACCGTCCGGGAGCGGAAAAACCACTCTGCTTAACTGTATATCCTGCTTCATCCCCCATGATGAAGGGAAAATCCTTCTGGGTGACCAGGATATCTCCGGCCTGAAGGAGGATGAACTTGCCAGGGTGAGGAATGAAAAGCTGGGCTTCGTTTTTCAGGATTTCATGCTGCTGGACGGACTCACTGTTTTTGAAAATATCTGCCTGCCTCAGATCATCGCAGAAAAGCCGGCAGCCCAGATGGAAGCAAAGGCCGGAAACTTCTGTCACATATTCGGAATTGATAAAATTATGGACAAATACCCTGCCATGATTTCCGGCGGCGAGAAACAGCGGACCGCGGTGGCAAGGGCACTGATGAACCAGCCCTATATGATATTGGCCGATGAGCCCACAGGAAACCTGGACAGCAAATCCTGCCGGGCGGTCATCGACTCTTTTCTGCAGGCAAAAAAGGAACTGGAAGCCACCGTATTCATGGTTACCCATGACACCTTTGCCGCTTCCTTCTGTGACAGGGTCATTGTGCTTAAAGACGGATGCATCTATCGGGAACTGACCCGCAGCCAGACAAGGCGTGAATTCATGGACGTGCTGCTCGATACGATCCGGGAACTGGGGGAAGACGATGACAATGAATAAGATTATGGCAAAGCTGCGCAAAAACAGCAAAGGACAGTATACACTCCTGGGTGTCTGTATTTTCCTGTCCGTACTCATGGTGTCCGCCTTTGCGTTTTTATACTTTTCTCCCACGGTACAGGAACTCCTGCCAACCGGCGGAGATACAAGAAAACTGTCATGGCTGCTCTTTTTTGTAACAGCGGCAGGCTGTACCATCTTCACTATATACGGCGCAGATCTGTTTTTCAAAAATAAGAGCAGGGAATTCGGTGTGTTCCTCGCCCTTGGCGAACAGAAACGGAAACTGGAGGTGCAGCTGTTCAAGGAAGTTGCCCTGATCCTCCTGAAATATGTGTTTCTCGGAATCCTGGCTGCCATACCCGTTTCCTGGCTGATCTGGAAAGCCTTTTCCAAAATGCTGATCGGCGCGGATCAGATGCGTTACCGTTTCACCCCGCTGGGGATCGCTGCCGGGCTTCTTTTCACGGCCTTTCTGATATTGTGTATCGGAGCAGCCGGCATCCGCTTTGTGAAACGTACCAATATCATGGATATCCTCAATGACCGGCGTAAGACGGAAATGGTGAAGGAAATCAAGCCCTGGACAGGGAAATTGGGACTGCTTCTTATTATAATCGGACTTTTACTGGCTATGGCGGTTCCTCAGCTGTCCGCCCACCTCTTCCTGCAGCTGATGCCCCCTGTCTGGAATCTTACCTGGCTGATTTCCCTGGCAGGCCTGTACCTTTTTCTTCTGAGCGCAGTGGCCCATTCCGGTATCGGGAAGAAAAGGGAAACCTATTATAAAAATATTATTTCCACTAACCTCATGCGTTTTACAGCCAGGCAGACTACCAGAAATATGTGTGTTATTGCCCTTTTGATCTTCGTCATCCTGATTTCCGCCTTTTGGGGGATCATGTACTATGTCTCCGCATTTATCAACGGGGACAATGCTCCTGTGGACTACTCCCTGCATTATCCTGCTGCCGAATCACAGCTGACCAAAGCTGAAATCGAGGGGCTTGCCGATGAATATGGGGTGGATATTACCCTTTATGAAGAGACAAAGGCTCTGGAACTCATCATCCGTTATGTCAGCAGGGATTATGATGATAACGGGAAATATTTTGATATAGAAACGGAAAAACTGGCTTCTTTTGTTTCCGCTTCTGATTTCACGCGTATTTCCGGTATCTCTGTGACACTTTCTTCCGGGGAATACCGGACAGTTGTCGGCAGCAATTATCAGCGTACCATCTGGGTAGGTCCTGATTGTCTGCAGGCTGTCACCAATCCGGTTACCGGCGACTCCTTCAGCCCGGTATTTCAGGGAACGACTGCATTTGAAAACCTGGCCCTCATGAGCGATCCCTTCGTCTTCATCATTTCCGATGAGGATTACCTGAGGCTCAGCGCCGGCCTGGATGAAGCATGGATGGAAAATATGGTATTCTTTAATGTGAAAGATGTCTATTCCACCTACGCCTTTGCCCATGCCCTGCAGGATACGTTTATCGGACGTGCGACAGTTCTTTCCGATCATCTTAGTTTATATGATGCCCATGAGGAAAAGTTGGCTGCAGAGGCAGGAAAAAGCTACAGCTATTCCGGTTCCTGCGGTTTGTCTGATGAATCCGGTTTTCAGACGGGCTCATGGAAATATGCTCCTTTTATTAAGGTTTTAACAAAACAGGACGCCATGCAGCTGGTAGCTGTCTTTGTACTGCTTTCCATATATATATCCATTCTGTCCCTGACCGCCTGCTCGGTCATGAGCTATGTGCGAAGCCTGACCGTCGCCCTGGATAATAAAAATATGTTTGCGGATCTTCGAAGGCTGGGCGCCGCCAAAGCCTACACGGAGCGGGTTCTCAGGATACAGCTTAAGAAAATATATCTTTTCCCCACAGCCGCCGGCTGTATTATCGGAATTCTGTTTGCCGCACTGCTCACATTTTTCAATGATATGAGGATAGATGTATTTGAATTAAATATGCTGGGAGTGGTGGGTATCCTGATTGTTGTGATATCGGCTGTCATGTATATTATGTACCGGGTATCTCTGAAAAAAGCAGAAGCGATTGCTGAAATATAGGTAAAAGAATGACAGCCCCGGTGCGGTTTGCCGGGGCTGCTGCTTTGTAATTATGTAATTTTTGTTCTTCACATTGTGAATTTTTATTTTTACCCTATTATAAAATTATATAATGACCCGCAATCCCGATCAGAGTCCCTAAAACTGCGGACATGACCACCATGGGCGGAACAGAGTTTTTATCCTGTCCCGCCACTATGATAATCACAGGGAGGGCAAGGGCAAATCCGATGACTCCGCCCTTCAGCCACCAGGGCATCCCGAACAGTTCCGTGTTCAGGATGATGAACGGCAGGATGAAGTAGAAAACAAAGGCTGAAACAATGGAAAAACGATCCAGCTTCATTTTTATCATCGGCAGTACATCAATGGCACCCGCGATAACTCCGATCAGACAAGTCAGTAAAATTCCTTTCATAACAACTTTCTCCTTTTTCTGTGTTTTTTATTTAGACACAGAAACGGACAGGTTGTGACAAACTTTTTTTCATGCTATAATAAGCCGACTTACTGATAGAGATAAGAGGTACATAAAATGGGAAAAACACAATTGGAAATATGCTTTGACAGCAATAAACTCATTCTTACGGAAGGCGCCGTAGGGCAAAGACTGGAACATGAATTTTCACTTAAGCCTGATGCCGATATTATGTATGCTTCTCTGATTTATTCCGCCGAAGGGCGGGATGCTTTGGCGGCAATCTATCGGAGCTATCTGCAGGCAGCAGAGGATTACAGGCTTCCCATCCTGCTCATGACAAATACGAGACGGGCCAATAAGGACAGGGTTCTGCGCTCTGAATACCGGGATAAAAATATGATGCGTGATTATGCCTGTTTTCTTCGTGAACTGGCATCCGGCTATACGTGTCCTGTTTTTATCGGCGGAATGATGGGATGCAAAGGGGATGCGTACAGCGGCTCAGAGGGGTTAAGCACCGATGAAGCGATAGAATATCATTCCTGGCAGAGAAATATGTTTGACACGGACAGTATTGATTTTCTCTTTGCCGGTATCATGCCTGCATTGCCGGAAGCTCTCGGTATGGCTGAAGTCATGGAGGAATCAAAGCTTCCGTATATTATCAGCCTTATGATTAACGAACGTGGCACACTGCTTGACGGGAATACAATTCATGAGGCTATATCTGTGATTGATACGCATACTAAGACAAAACCGCTGTGCTATATGACAAACTGTGTACACCCGGCCATTCTCAGAAGCGCGCTGTCACAGCCGGAAAACAGGACTGAGGCAGTGAGGGCGCGCTTCTGCGGCATACAGGCTAATGCGGCATGTCTTTCTTTGCAGGAGCTTGATAACAGCTGTGCTTTAAAGACTTCTGATGCGAAAGAACTGGCAGAGGAATTTCGGCTGCTGCACAGGGATTTTCCTTTGAAAATTTATGGAGGGTGCTGCGGTACGGATGACTCACATATTCGTGAAATGATTAAAGTTCTTCAATAGGGAGGGGGTATATCATTTATTTATTCTTCATACCGGCTGTAATAACCGCCATGAAACATCAGTTACTCTAACTGTTCCTCCTGTGGCAAAAAATCCCCATTTATCTTTGATACTGCACACTCTGGCTGACATTGCCGTCCTGTCATTTACATAGATAATACAGATATCCTGCTCTACTAACAGTTTTATAGATATCTCATTTACAGTGTAATCCACCTGACGTTCAAAAGCCGGTACATAGGGGATATCCCCTCCCATCCGATGCTGTTCTCCGTTAATATTCCCGCGAGGCCATATATCAAATACCAGTCTGTTATATCCCGGTTCAAAACGAAAGAAATATCCGTTATCCTCCCCTTCTTCCATATATAGTCCGATTCCAAAATCTGTCGGTCTGTTTTCCGGCTGCCATTCAAATTTTGCCTGCAGCAATCCCTGTCCTGGCAGTCCGTCAAACATAGCCCACGCTGTATTTTCCGATGTAATGCTAATGAATTCTCCCTCTGACTGTACTCCATCCTCGATAAAGATGGGCCCGACGGCTTTCTTTTCCCCAAATGCTGCTTCAATGGTATGCGGAAGCTTCTCTGCCAAATCTCCGTCCGGCTGCTGATATATTTCGTGAACAACCAGTGTACCTCCCCATTCCAGATATTCCTGGTCACTATTATCATGTCGGGTCGGTACCCATCCGAAGCCATATCGATATCTGCCATCCGTCACTGTTTTTATAGCATAAAGCCCCCTTGCATCCAATAAATCATCTCCAGGAACCTTCCACGGCCCCTGCAGACTTTTCCCTTTTCGGTAATGAGTAGCAAACCGGGCTGTAAAGGTGGAATATAATAAATACCACCAATCTCCCTCCCTGAACAAATCCGGACATTCATGGGTATAGTACATTCCCGGGGAATAGAAAACTTCTCCGGGCTGCCAGTTCCAGAGATCTCTGGAGCGGCACAGCGCAACACATCCGCTTCTTCGGAAGCTTTGCCCCTTCAGGCGAGCTGCCAGAAGCATATAATATTCTCCTGATTCTTCCTGGTAAAAAACAAAAGGATCCCTCCAGTCATGCGGTTCAAATATTCCCTTCGGTGCAGAAAATGCCGTTTCATAATGTTTTTCCCAAACTTTTAAATCATTGCTTACAGCATGCAGAATAAACTGCAAGGGCTTTCCCTCCTGACTCAAATCAGGATTTAACGGATTCTGTCCGGTATAAAATAAATGATACATACCATTTGGCGCTTTGATGACTGAACCTGTATAACAGGCATGATCCAAATCATCACAGCCTCCTGACGGAAGCACTTCCCCCTCCTCATTCCAATGTACAAAATCCTTTGTACTCACTAAGTGCCAGGAAGTATGATACGCTGTTGCCGGTGCCTTCCTTTCATCATATAAATAAAAAATATAAAATATCCCATTATCATAAAATGGAATTGCATCACCAAACCAGGCTTCCTTTGGTCGGTAAAATAATTTTTCCATAGCATTGCCCCTTTCTCATTGAGGTACAGCCAGCTATAAGGCCGTCTGTACCTCTTCCTTTCTTTTATTCATGTGCCTATTCCGAGAAATAGGATGCGGCATTTTCTTCTATGGAAGCATCTACCCTGCTGCAGAATTCATCTACACTAATATCTCCAAGCGCCAGAGAAACAACTTCCTTTCCTATCAGTTCATTCGTAGCCGGATCCAACTCAATATCAAATAACTTTATGGAACCGGATGATTTCTGCATATCTTCGTATATGGCTTTCGTAAGCTCCGTTTCATTAGGCAGCGTTCCATTTACAGACGGAGAAAATGCAAGACCGCTGGTAGCTTCACTGATATGATTCGCATAAAATTCAATAAAGCGTTCCGTTTCCGAATCAAATTTATCTGCTCCAAAAGCAATAGGCATTGTACTGTTGGAAATAAAATTGGACTTTCCTACAGGTTCTCCTTCATCCACCGTAGGGAGAAGAAAATATCCTATATTTCCTTTCATATCATCGCTGAGCTGATCATCCTGCATAAAGGGCAGATCCCAGGTGCCTATATAATACATAGCAGCACTGCCTCCAGTAAAATAATTGGAAGCGCCCGTATAATCTGTGCTGGCAAAACCGGACTGAAAATATTTGGTACCCAATTCCTGTACAAAACCAGCTGCTTTTCTTCCTATTTCACTGTCCATCTTCTGCTTACCCTGAGCCAGATCATAGAGGAAATCATTTTCTCCATATCGATAGGTTACCATCAGAAGATATCTTAAAATTTCCCAATTATCCTTCCCTGATACAGAAATTGGTGTATAGCCTGCATTTTTTAATTTTTCACAGACTTCAAGAAATTCCGAGTGGGTTTTGGGTATAGTTACACCTGCTTCTTCAAACATTTTCTTATTATACCAGAATACCTCAATTGAAAAATCGATGGGCATGGCCACCTGTCTGCCATCCTTTGTTGTCCCCCATCCAAGAGGTGCAGGAAGAAATACATCCTTCAAACCATATTTATCCAATGTTTCACTCAAATCTACTACAATTCCCTGATCCAAAAGCTTTATTGCATAAGGATCCGTATCCAGATTAAACATATCCGGTGCCTCATTGCTGGCTACCAAAGTTTTAATTTTCTGCAGATATGCCGGTTTATCCGCTATATATTGGATATCAATTGAAAAATTAGGGTTTACCTGTTCCTGATACATCTTTACTATGTTCTCCATACTGATATATCCGGACTGCTGAGGAGTAATACAAGTCACATACGTCATTTTTTTCTCCGGCTGTTCCATAACAGCCTCATCTTCAGAAGCCGGTATCGACTCCTGCAAAACTTCTTCCTGACTGGTTTGTTCCTGACTCTCTGTTACTTTTCCTCCGGTACTGCCGCACCCTGGCAGTGCAGACATAATCATTGCAGCAGCTAAGCATACAGCTATAATACTTTTCTTCTTCATCCTATCTTTCCTCCTTAATAATCATCTTGTCAGCGTCGAAAGACAGGGCCCTGTATTTCTCTTTCCGACTCTATCCTCAGTATAATTACTGTAATAAAAGAAGTAAACGTGAGTATTTTTGGAAAAATAAAAACATTTTTAGACAATCGAACAAATTTTTCTTAAAGTCTAAAAATATCCCAAAAAATCAAAATATATTAAAATAGCTCCATTCTTTTACACTTCGTATAATAAAAATGTGTTGCTGCACGTTGTCTGTTATCCACCTTTTATAAAAAACAAAAAGAAAGGACTATTTTATGAAAAGTACATTACAAAACAAAAAGGCATGGCTTCTTTTCCTCCTGCCTTCAATTGCTATTTTTATTTTCACTGTAATTTTCCCCATCCTGCGTTCTGCCTATTTCGGTTTCTTTGACTGGGATGGAGTCACGCCTATGCATTTTACGGGACTGACCAATTACAGGAAGCTTTTTTCAGATTTATATTTCAGAAATGCTTTTTGGAACAATCTATTTTATCTTTTGATAAATCTTATCGGACAGGTTGGTATCGCCTTGCTTCTTGCCCTGCTTCTGACAAAGGTAGGCCGTGGCTGTAACTTTTTTAAAACTGTTTATTTCGCTCCCACCATTCTGTCCGGTGTAGCAGTTTCCCAGGCATTTCAGAAATTTTATGCCACAGAACCTCTCGGTGTATTCAATGCCCTGCTAAAAGGAATTGGTTTGGAGGCCTGTATCACTCCATGGCTCGGTACTGCCCGGACTGCTCTGACAAGCGTGGCCGTTATCGAGTGTTATAAAAATATGGGGCTCTATCTGGTAATCATTTATTCAGGACTTATGGCTATACCATCCGACGTACTGGAATCAGCCCGTATGGACGGTGCCAAAGGTATAAAGCTTTTCTGGTATATCAAGTTTCCTTACATAAAAGAAGTAATGGCAGTAGCTATCATCATGGCAGTTAATGGCCTGCTCAAGGCCTTTGATATTCCTTTCATCACCACCAATGGAGGACCGGGAAGCGCTTCCGAACTGGTAACTACATATATGTATAAAACCGCCTTTTCCAGCACCCGATATGGCTATGGCAGTGCTATCGCCGTTTTTATTGCTCTGGAAAGTATTCTTGCCGTAGGTATCCTGCGTAAAATTTTCACAAAATCAGAGGGAGATGCCTTATGAGAAAAATCAGAAAAACATTCCTGTATTTATTAATGATCGCAATTCTTACCATCCAGGTATATCCTATATTCTGGATATTTATGACCAGTCTGAAAACAACAGAAGAGGTACAAAAAGGAAGTACATTTGCTCTGCCGGCCGCTTTTAATATCCATAATTATATCCGGGCGGTAGAAACTTCCAACTTAGGATTATATTTCAAAAACAGCATTATCGTATTACTGGTTACAATTACTGCTCTGGTCCTTTTTTCTTCCACCGCTGCCTTTGCCCTGGAGAAAATGCGTTTCCGTATGAATCAATGGGTATTGTCCTTTTTCCTGCTTGGAATCACTATTCCCATCCACGTGACTCTGATACCACTGTTTCAAATATATCGTAACTCGCATCTGCTTAATACTTACTGGGCGCTGATTGTTCCTCAGATTGGTTTTAATCTGCCCCTCTCTATTTACCTATTTATTACCTTTTACAAATTTGTACCGGATACTATAATGGAAGCAGCGGCAATTGATGGAGCATCCATCTGGCGTATTTTTATTAATATTATGCTTCCCATGTCCAAAAACTGTATTATTACTGTAGTTACTATGAATACTATTTTTATTTGGAATGAATTTGTTTTTGCCAACACCTTTATCAGTGACTCCAAACTGAAAACCATACCTATAGGTTTATTTGATTATATCGGTGCCAAAGGCATGGTAGACTGGGGAGCTACCTTTTCAGCCATATCCATTTTCCTGCTGCCTGTCCTTATTGTCTACTTTCTGCTGAATAAAGGTATTATAGCCGGAATGACTGCAGGCGCTGTCAAAGAATAAATTTAACAGGTGGGAAGTATCTTTTCAGGGAGGGATTACACAATGATACGGAAAGCTCTTCATTCTTTAAGCATGGCAAAAAAATTTCTGCTGCTCTCTGCAATGACCTTCATCCTGCCTCTGGGATTTTTTGTCTATTTTTCATACATGAGTTATAGCAGTACCGTAGATAACAAACTTTTCCAAATGACGGAAAATGTGCTTTCCCTTATTGAAAAAAATGTACAATATACAATTAATGATGTAAGTGATACCGGCAATATCATCATGACTTCCGGCGAAGTTCAATCCGTACTATCGGTAAATCCTGATGCTGCTGATTATCATCAGCAAATTCTGTCCCATGAAACAGCCGTAGAGGATCTTCTTATCAACCTTACCAATAACAAACAATATATTGGGACTATCCTGCTGGCAAATGATAATTATTCTCTTGCCAAATATAAGAGTCTCACATATAGAATTGATAAAAATCCCATAGATTTGGGCAAGGAACTCTGGATGCAGGAAACGCTGGATGCATATGGCAAAGGCTGCTGGTTTCCCAGTGAGTCCACCGAATATTTCACTGACAATATACTTATATATACAAAATTAATCCGCAGTCTGAATCAACTTCATCCTCTTGGCATACTGCTTATTGGAATTGATAAAAAAGTTTTTGAGGATCTGCTTTCTCCTGTGGAGGAACTGAATAATACCCAGATAATTATCTGGAGGGATGAGGGGATTTTATATGACAGTGCACCGTATGAAAACGGTGTGCTGTCTTCCATGCATCAAGATGAACTTTTTACTTTTCTAAAAACTGATGGGATTAAAAGGCTTTCTGCTGCTGAACGTTTTTATGTCAAAAGCATACCCTGTGAAAATACAAACTGGTATATTACAGCCGTAACACCATACAATATGCTGCGTCTCGACAAAAGGAATACCCTTATCCTCTTCCTTTGCATCGCTGCTATGACCCTGCTCGTTGCACTTCTATGCTCTTATCTGTTTACGAATAATATAACAGAAACCATCCGCCGTCTGCAGCGTTATGTTGATAATCTGAAAACCGGACGCCAGGAAAAAATCCATTTTAATCCCACAGATGAAATCGGCAGGATTGGTAATGAATTCATAAGGGTGGTGGAAGAAAATGAAAAGCTTACAACTAATCTCTATAAGTCACTCTATCAGGAAAAAGAATCAGAACTCATTGCACTGCAATCACAAATCAATCCGCATTTTCTTTATAATGCACTGGATTCTATTTTCTGGATGGCCGAAGAACACAATGCGCCCGATATTTCACATATGACCGTAGCCCTTTCAAATATGTTCAAACTCTCCTTAAATAATGGAGAAAAACTAATCACTATCCGAAAAGAGCTGGAAATGGTCCAAAGCTATATTACGATTCAGAAGGTCCGCTTTGAAGACCGGATTCGAGTCATCACATCCGTAGAAGAAGGAATTCTGGATTTAAAGATTGTAAAATTCATTCTTCAGCCTTTGGTTGAAAATGCAATTAATCATGGAATTGCACACAAGGATGATGGTGGAATTATTACGATTCAGATACGCCGTAAAGAAAATGACATTCTGATAACTGTGGAAGACAATGGAATTGGTTTTGAGACACATGATATTCCCATCCCTTCCCACGGATATGCTGTCAGAAATATTGATGACAGGCTCAAACTATACTATGGGGCTGACTATGGAGTTCAAATAACATCTGTACCAGGCCAGGGTACTACAGCTTTTGTAAGACTGAAAGCAGAAATAATTTAAAAGGAAGGAAGCTGCCATGTATACTGTTTTTATTGCAGATGATGAAAGTAAAGTTATTAACGGCCTGATAAACCGCATCCATTGGGATATCCTGGACACCTGTGTTGTAGGTTATTCCAAAAACGGAAGGGAAGCAGAAGAAAAAATATTGGAGTTAAAGCCGAATATTGTAATCACGGATATTTTTATGCCTGGTCAGACCGGCCTGCAGCTAATGGAAAAACTGAAAGGCAGATGCGATGCGGTCTTTATCATTTTTTCGGCTTACAGTGAATTTGAATATGCAAGAGAAGCCATGCAGATGGATGCAGTAGATTATCTAATAAAACCAGTAAATATCTCTGAAATAGAAGATACCATAAAAAAAGCGGCAGAAAAATTCCGGTATCAGAAAGGAATTCATTTTCAAAGTGAAGAAGAATATCTGCTGCAAAATCTCCTCAGCGGAAATGAAAGTCTGCCGCATGATAATCTATTATGCCAATATGAAAGTTTCTTTATCATCCAACTCAAGCTGACCGCTGCACCCGAACTTGCCGATCCCATTACAGCTAAAATTCGTACATGGTCAGTAATGGAAGGACAACTGTTTCTTCTGAAAGAGAATACAAAGCTTACCCTTGTTATAGCTCAAAAGGATATACAGATGGCCACAAGTGCCCGCAAACGAATTATCAGTAACCTGAAACAACTGCGTACCGAATTCGGCGAATCCTTTTACTGGGGGCTGGGGTGTATCGTTGATTCACCCAAATCACTGTCCAAATCTCTTCTTGCTGCAGAAGAGATGCAGGAATACTGCGCTTTCAGTCTCAGTCAGATAGATGGAAGTCCTTCTGATTCCCTGCTTTGTGCTTCCGCACCGGCACGTATAAAGGAAGCTGAAAATCTGCTTCTTATCGTGGAAGAAGAGACCGAAGTTCAATCTATATTACGGCAGGTTCAGGAAGATATACAGCTTCAAAACAATTCTGCAAATATAATGAAGGCCCAAACTATAGACTTTGCCTATCAGCTCCGCATACAGTTTGAATTGTCTTATGAAGATATTTCTGCAGTCTTCCTGGACTGGGACAGCAAAATCATGTCTCCGCTTCTGTCTGCACCAAATCTTGACTGCATGTTTGACATTCTGCAAGAATTTGTATCCTGTCTGCGCGAATATTCTGCGGTCAACAAGGACAGGTATAAACAGGGGCATATTTCCCGGATAAAGCAATATATTCTGGATAATTTGAACTGCAGCATTAATTTAAATGATCTTGCCTCTCAAATCAATCGTAATCCTTCATATATCAGCTATATTTTCAAACAGGAAACCGGTCAGAATCTTTTTGACTATATTACTCAGGAACGGATAAAACGGGCAAAGCATCTGTTGAAAAATACAGATCTTAAGGTTGTGGACATTGCAAGAGAATGCGGTTATGAAGATCAAAGTTATTTCAGCCAGGTATTTAAAAAATATACCGGTTCCACCGCAGGCAGTTTCCGAAAGGGGGAGGAATATACGAAATGATTTTCGGATGCTCCTTCAAATATCCATATAATATTGAGCTCTGCATACACCAAGTCTGACAGAAGCCAAAAACTCAGGGTGCACCTTCCGAAGATTATTTTTGTGTATAAGAAAGACTACCAGCTTTCCCTGTTTTCCCTCGCGAACTCCTGAAATGAACGAGCCTTCCTTCCCGTAATCTTCTCAAAATCATCCGTAACCGTTTTGGCCATCCCCATCCGGGTCAGCCGGTAAAGCATATTCATGACCTTGCTGTATTCCTCATCCAGCCCGCGGATATGCGTCCAGTAATACAGGGCTTTTCCCGGGGAAACCTCTGTATAGGTGATTTTCCGTCCCAGCTCCTGCGAAAGGATTTCTGCCGCTTTATAGTAATCGATAGCCTCCGGCCCGGTGATCTCATAGGCCTTTTCCTCATGTCCTTCGGGCCGTGAAAGAACCATGCCGGAAATATCACCGATATCCCTGGCGTCAATAAATCCGGTCAGGGACTTTCCCGCCGGGACTACGATACGGTCAAAATATTTGATTTCAAAAGCATGTACGCCGCTCAGGTTCTGCATAAAAAAACCGGGCCGCATAAAACAATAGGGCAGGCTTGTATGAATCATATATTTTTCTATCTTATGGTGAGGGGGCATGGGATTTTTCTCCGCTCCCTGCAAAGACAGAAATACCACAAGGCGGATATCTCCTTTTTTCTTTACTGCGTCAAGAAACGGATACAGTTCTTCCGGATTTCCCATTTGAGGGGGCCTCATGAGAAAGACGCGGTCGGTTTCCTTCAGAGCGCCGTCAAAGGTCTCAGGACGCTGAAAGTCAAATTCACAGTATTCCGCCGCATTGCCAAACAGCTTTGTGACCTTATCCTTACTTTTGCTTGCGGCTTTCACTTCTTCCCCTGCCCCCAGCAGGTATTCCGCTGTGTATCTTCCCACATTTCCGGTGGCTCCCGTAATCAGTATTTTACCCATTTTTTCTGTCCTCCTCCTTTTGAATAACGGCATTTGCCTGTGCGAGCAGACGAATCATATCTTCAAAAGCTTCCTCCCCCATGGATTCCTGCAGGATAGTCATTGTATACAAATAGTCGCCGTATGTCTCGGTGACTAAATCCACTGCCTTCTGTTCCGGGATAAGAAGGAAGCTCCGTCTGTCATGGGACTGGGGTTCCTTTCTCAAATAACCCTTTGCCGTCAGCGTCTTGACCATTGCCGTGATCACGGGTTTGCTTACCCGGAAAAACTGGGCTGCTTCCACGGATGAGATGCGTTCTTTCGATGTGACCAGAAGAATCAGAAGCCCCATCTCACTGGAGCGGATTGGCAGTTCTTTTTTTACCCGCTGGTTAAGGCGGCAGAACAGGGAAACGGTCTCTGCCGCTTCGATTTTGATATCCTTCAAAATAGTTCCTCCTGAATAGTTAGTCTGATTAACTATCATTATAGTTAATCAGGCTAACTATGTCAATTCCTTAATTGTAACTTCCATTATCTACCGTACTTTTTCCGCATATTAAAGGCAGGAGCTTTGACAGCCCCTGCCTTTTACGTTTCTTTGCTTCTTATTCTGTTACGGATAACTCCTGATTATAAATAGCGTTCCAGCTTCGTACAGAGCTGCTCTTCTATATCTGTCAGTTCCTTACAGAGCCTTTTTGCGGAAGAATCTGCCTGTTCGTATTCATTCAAATATTTATTGAGTGATTTTATCCCCATATTACAGCCGTCTGTAATAAGATCCGCTACTGTGGCATCGCTGTTATCCATCCCTAGCTTCATGTTTGTTTTTAACCATGACATCCCTTTTGCCATGGGGGACGGATCTTTTTCATCCGTATCACAGCGGTCCAGCAGAGAATGAATTTCGTTCCCCAGTTTCTCATGATGCTTTTTGCTTTCCTGGAGCAAATGCTTCATGTCAGAATCACAAACCTTCTCCAGAACCTCATCTATTGAAGTTACCGCCATCTTCGCGCCGGCGTCGCATTCCTGCAGAAGCTTCCGCGTATCTGAATTTTCCATTGCCGTTATACCTCTCTTTTTTCTTTAGTATTTCGGATATATGGAATATTATGTATGTTATGTCAGATATTTTTTGACTCTGTTAGATACTTTCTCAGATATTCACCTGTATAGGATGCCCCTTTACTTTATCCAACGGATCCCGACAGGGAAACCGTGTCCGGTTTCAGCTGATAATGTTCTCTCACCTTTGCTTCCGCTTCCGCCATGATTTCCGGATGCTCCTTCAGAAATATTTTGGCGGCATCGCGTCCCTGGGCGATCCGGCTGCCCTGATACGAATACCAGGAACCGCTTTTTCCCACCACACCAATTTCCGCCGCCAGATCCAGAATATCCCCTTCCCGGGAAATACCCGTGCCGTATATAATATCAAACTCGGCTTCCTTAAAGGGCGGGGCAATCTTGTTTTTTACCACTTTGACACGGGTTCTGTTTCCAATTCTTTCTCCACCGCTTTTGATCATATCTATACGGCGCACATCCAGCCGGACGGAAGCATAAAATTTCAGGGCACGGCCGCCGGTGGTCGTTTCGGGATTACCAAACATGATCCCTATTTTTTCCCTCAGCTGGTTAATAAAAACTACTATACACCGGGATTTGCTCACCACAGGAGTCAGCTTGCGCAGTGCCTGGGACATGAGCCTTGCCTGAAGTCCGATGTGGCTGTCCCCCATTTCCCCATCGATTTCCGCTTTGGGCACCAGCGCTGCCACCGAATCAATGATTATGATATCAATAGCTCCGGAGCGCACCAGCATCTCCGCTATTTCCAACGCCTGTTCTCCCGTATCAGGCTGGGATATGTAAAGCTCATCAATATCCACGCCGATCCCGGCGGCATATTTGGGATCCAGCGCATGCTCCGCGTCAATGAATGCCGCGATACCGCCTCTTTTCTGCACCTCTGCCGCCATATGAAGGGAAACCGTAGTTTTACCGCTGGACTCCGGTCCGTAGATTTCCACCACTCTGCCCCGCGGCACGCCGCCAAGCCCCAGCGCAATATCCAGGCTCAGCGCCCCCGTGGGAACCACCTCCACCTCTCCGAAAGCGGATGTGTCTCCCAGACGCATCACCGCTCCGCGGCCGAAATCCTTTTCAATCTGCATAACAGCCGCATCCAATGCCTTTTTCTTGTTTTCATCCATATGATTTTTACCTGTCCTATTGTTTTCTGTTTATTTTAACAGGTTCCGGGACGTTTCATAAGCGTTAATTTATCATATAGAGAGCAAGTTTGGTTATTTTGTCGTATATATGGTACTTTTTATTTGTGCGACTTTATTATAATTATGATCTTGTTTTAAATAAGAAAGGTAAATAAGAAAAACCTGTCTGTCATTAAAAACCCCCCTATACCAGTTCATGCATAACCACAGAAATTTCAGCCGTTCCATCGCAGGAAAAACGGATATCCCGTGCACAGAGCGGTGTATAGATCAGGGATGTCATCGCCTGCTCCCCGTCGTTTGCAAAGACTTCCAGCGTAAATTTATCCATCAGGATCCGCAGGGATATTTTTCCATCGTGCTCTTCTGTAACCATACTTCTTGTGCTGATCAAATCATGAACCAGCCCTGAATAGGTTCTGTCTGTGGTAAGGGTTCCTTTTTCTCTGTCATAGATAAGAGAAGTCCTGTTTTCCGAATCCGCAGCCAGTATTATTTCAAAAGAACGGTAATCACTGCCTGTACATTCAACGGTCATATCAAATATGCGTCCGTGAATTCCATCCAGCATCTTTTCTCCGGCCTGCTTTTCAAGTTTCACCGCTTTATGGACAATTTCCTTTTTCCAGTATGCTTCCAGTTCCCTGATCGGCTTCTGGATTAATTTATTTCCCTTAAAAGACAGCTCCCTGGGTATTGTCATCACTCCCGACCACGCGAAATCCTCCGGTGTGAGGTAATTATCCCAGCTTTGCATCCAGGCGATCATAACTCTTCTTCCGTCAGCCGTTTCCACGGTCTGCGGTGCATAAAAGTCCAGTCCGTAATCTATGGATCCGGCTTCTTCACGCAGGAACTGTTTGGTTTCCCTATCAAAGGTTCCCGCAAAATAGATGGAATTATTGCCGTTATGGAATTCCAGCCCTTCCGCTCTCATGAATTGGGGGGACACAATCAGCACCTGTTTTTCTTCCAGTGTAAAAAAGTCCGGGCATTCCCACATTTTCCCATACCGGTTATTGCAGCGGTCGATAATTCCTTCCCATTTCCAGGTTTCGGTATCCCCGGAAGAGAATAAAGCAATCTGCCCGCTGTCATCCGCATTTCTGCTGCCTATACAAGAGTAAAAGGTATTCCCTTCTTTCCATATCCGAGGATCCCTGAAATCTATGGAAGAGCTTCCCTCCGGAAGCACATCTGCCGTAATCACCGGGTTCTGCTGTATTTTGGTATAATTCAGGCCGTCACCGACAGCAATGCTCTGTGTCTGTCTGATTACGCGTGCCCCGTCTTCTGTTCCCAGTTCCCGGACACTTGTATACATGAGTATATGCTTTCCCTCATGTTCCACTGCGGAACCGGAAAAACAGCCCTGCCCGTCATAATCCGTGTCCGGGGCCAGTGCACAGGGAAGCTGTTCCCATTTGACAAAATCCTTCGTTTTGCAGTGTCCCCAGTGCATGGGCCCCCATTGGGTACTGTATGGATGGTACTGATAAAACAGGTGGTATTCTCCCTGATACAGGGAAAAACCATTCGGGTCATTCATCCATCCCACAGGAGGCGTCACATGAAAAGCCGGACGATTTTCCGCGTTCTGCGGTTCTTCTTTTTCCTGTTCGTACTTTCTTGCACGGGTGAGTTTATCTTCTTTTTCATTCTGTTGTTTTTCAATCATTCTTCATTTTCCTTTCTTTCTGTGGACATTGTGACTGATTCAAATATGGCCTGTCACAGGCACCTGTGGCAGGCCATTATTTTTTATTCGCTATTACACAATCTAAAAATCGGAATGGATCTCTTTGTTACTCTTTTTCTGTCAAAATATGTACATCCTTAACTGTCAGATCTCCTTCAGAAACAAAGAATCCCATTCGACGGGCTTTTTCATTGTACATACGGAACCCAAAGGCAAGATCATTGTTTACATACAAAACGCCCAGTGTCCCCTGAATATAAACTGCAAGTTCATATTCCTTGTTTTCTTCCATATGTAATGGCCGTTCCAATTCAACTGTATAGGGGAACATCTGTCCGCCCTGTTCATACATCCGCAGACCTGAGCGGTACTCTATACGGTTAAAGCCAGGTTCAAACATAAGGTAATAGCCTTTGTCAAAGGCTTCATCAACCTGCAGGGCAAGGCCAAAGCGGGTTGGTCTTCCCTTATATGTCAATTTTGCCTTAATACAGCACTGTTCAGGAATGACAGATCCGAGTGAAGCGGAATAGCCGTCCTGCGACTGGCAGGAAACGATGCCGTCCTCTTCTTTCCAAGTGCCTGTCAACCCTTTTATATCTACTGTTTCTGTCTGCTGCATGGCATCAGCCACACTTTCTATGGGGCATACTCCCAGGGTACCATCCTCATGCTGTACAATTTTATGGACGACTATGGAACCTCCCCAGTTCCAGGTTTTGTAATCTTTCCCGAAATCCTGCTCCGGATCGAATTTCCAGCCATTTTCACCTCGTGTAGGATTCCAACCATATACATAGTGATTTTTGCCGTCAAATCCTGTCTTCGCTGCATAAAAAGCCCTTCCGTCAAAGGTATCCACTTCAGGCCTGAGCCAGGGGCCATTCAAAGAACGGCTCATCCTGTAATAAGTACAGAATCCATCCGTGTAATTGGAATATACAAGATAATACCAATCTCCCATTTTGAACAGGTCAGGGCATTCGTTTGCCGCCTGGTTCATTCTTGGAGCATACAGCGGTTTTCTGTATTCCCATTTTGAAAGATTATCGGAAACACAAAGTGCCACACAGCCGTTTCTTTCTGTCGGTGCATTTTCACGAGCCGCCAGAAGCATCCACCATTTCTTTTCCTCGTCGTTCCAGAACACAAAGGGATCCCGCCAGTCGGACATTCTGTAAATCACACCATCAGGTCCGAATTTATCTTCGGGAATATCCTCCCAACAGGTAAGATCCGTACTTGTTGCATGTCTTGCCCATTGTGCCTGCGGATTCTGATCAAAAGTACAGTAAAACATGTGATAAAGGCCATTTACACGTATGACGGATCCTGTTCCCCCATGTATATTTGTAGGGATTTCCTCATACTTCCTGTTATCTGAAGTGGTAATTCGATGCCATCCATAAACCACTTTTTCCTTCGGTGCATCAGGATTCCAGTTTTTCAGATAATAATTTTCAAATTTTCCCGTTTCCCTGTCATAAAAAGGAATCACATCTCCTGTTTTTGCATATTCGGGGCTGTAAAATAAATCCATGTTCCGGCAATCTCCTTTTTTAATCCTGTTATTCTGTGGTATCCTGAGCCGCTCCGCCAGTTCCCGCATTTTCATAATTTGTTAATTCATAAAACATATCAAAGCCCTTCTGTTTGAGTTCAAGCAGTTCCTTTAAGCCCATCTGATCCATTTTCTCAAGATAAGCTGTCCATGCTTCATCGGTAATTCCGTCTTTTACGATTTCCGCTTTCACCTGTTCTGCATACTTCTTCAGATCTGTTTCAATTTCGGATATTCTGGTAATATCTTTCTGTTCCATAAAGGCAGCCGGGTAATTAAAGTTGCTGCTGATATAAGGAGAATAAACGGTACTCACCATATCAAGGCGCAGTGCATCAGAATCCAGCATCCGGTCAACATATACTCCATAATAATCCGAAAGGATTGCGAAGCAGTCGTACAGATTCTGATCATTCCGGATTTTGCCATCTGCTGCTCCTTCATCGGTCCATTTCAGCATATCACCATCTTTTGTAAATACATTGGTGTAATCAGGATCATCATAAGTTCCATAACAGTTCTGAATGGACATGGAAGGCTCAAAATACTGATCCAGATAAGCACATACTACAGAAGGCTTCTCACAGGCGCTGGTTACCGCTGTTACACCCATATCAAAGCTGTAATAATTCTGACGGGGAATATTAATGGTTCCGTCAGGGCCTGCCAACGGAGGCAATGCCTCATATTGATCTGTATAATCACCTGCAAGACCAATTGCCCAGTCATAGAAAAGACCTACACGCCCGGAAGCAACCTTTGCTGAATATGTCGCTCCATCCTGTGAAAAAATTTCAGGATCAATCAAACCCTGTGCATATAATTCATGCAGCCATTCCAGACCTGCTCTTGCCTCATCCTGTACAAGTGAATAATACACTTTTTTATCATTTGTCACCATATAATGATCCATATTGTCCCCGCAGCCATAGGAGCCAAGAGAGATGCCCGGATCCTGGTTCACCTGATTGATACGGAAGGACATGGGAACCACACTTCCATTCTCCGTTTTAATATTATTCGCAAATGCCTGGAGAACATTTTTCAGTTCTTCCGTAGTAGAAGGCATGGAAAGTCCCAGCTGATCCAGCCATGTCTTATTAATATAAGGAATGGCGCCGATTACATTGATATTTTCCTTGCTGTTTGTAGACCACTCATTAACAAACGGCAGTGTATAAATATGCCCGTCCGCAGATGTGATGGCGGCGCGTACTTCCGGCCTTGAATCCAACACCTTCTTCAGATTTGGCATGTTTTTTTCAATATAATCTTCCAGAGGAAGAAAAACGCCTTTATTTGCATATCCTAAGATATCATAGGGTTTAATATACATCTTTGTAACGACATCCGGCATATCACTCTTGGAAAGCGCCAGCTTGTACTTATCATCAAACTGTTCCTCCGGAATTGTTTTGTAATCCACAGTCACATTTGTTTTCTCCTCCATTCTCTGTACCAGGGCTTTCTTACTGAAATCCTGTTCTGAATCTGAAGCCACTCTGGTCATAATGGAAAATTCATATTTTTCTGCCAGGGGAAATGAGACTTCCTCCGCAGCCGCACTGTTTGCTGCAACATTGCTCCCTCCATCAGCCGTACCGTTTTTTCCTGTCCCTCCGCATGCCGTTAAGCTTCCTGCCAACAGGACGGTGGCGCATATTACGCAGAAACCTCTCCTAAATCCTTTTCGTAACATATTTTTACCCTCCTTGTAATTTATAAGTTAAGTGCGATCGCACAAACTTCCAAAATAAATTTTTTGACTGTTATCTTTTTTTACTTTCTAAATATCCGTTTATCCTTTCACGGATCCCACCATAATTCCTTTTTCAAAGTATTTTGAGAAAAATGGATACATAATTACCAGCGGCACACTCGATATAACAATTGTGGAATATTTCAATAAGTCCGCCAGTTTGGCTGTTTCCGCCAGTTTTTCCATATTGGCTATAAGATTAGGGTTTATCTGATTCTGTACCAGTATAGCTCTGATCACCAGCTGCAGAGGCTGCATGGCCTGATCATCCAGATATATCATGGCATCAAAATAGGAATTCCACTGTGCCACAAACTGATACAGGCAAAGTACCGATATAATCGGGGTGCATACAGGAAGCAGAACCCGGAAAAAATACTGGACATCATCGGCGCCGTCCACTTCTGCCGCCTCCCGCAGTTCGCCGGGAATTGAACGATAATAGGAACGGGCAAGTATCAAATTCCATACATTAAGCGCTCCCGGAAGCAGAACTGCCCATACTGTGTTAATCAGTTTCAGCTGATCCATCAACAGATAAGTAGGCATCAGCCCGCCTCCGAAAAACATGGTAAACACAAAAACAGCATTAAAAAACCTGCGTCCCATAAAATCGTCCCGTGACATGGGATAAGCCGCGAAAATGGTTACCACTACGGAAATCAGGGTAAATCCTATAGAATATAAAAAAGAATTACGGAAACCTCTCCAGATATTATCATCCCGAAATACCCTTCGGTATCCTTCCAGTGTCCAATCCCTGATATCAAAGGATACACCAACACTGCTTCTCACTGCCGGGTCCATTATAGAGCAAAGCAGAATATATAATACCGGTACAATAATCAGTAAAAGAAAAACGATCAGCAGAAGATTTCCAAGAAGTTTGATTATATTGTCCTGTGTAAACATAGGCTTATGTATTTTTTTTACTGCAGTTTTTCCGTTCATATCACACTCCTCCTATAATCCCTCTCCGTCATTCAGCTTTGTGACAACATAATTTACCGCTACCAAAAGAATCAGGTTCACCACAGAATTGAAAAGGCCAACCGCTGTAGAATATCCATAATCTCCCATTTCAAGTCCCATCCTATATACATAAGTGGGAATAATGTCACTGGTTATTTTGTTCAAATCTGTCTGCATGGCATATACCTTTTCAAAACCAATGCTCATAATATTTCCGGCAGACAGAATAAATTGAATTACAATAACCGGCTTCAAAGCAGGAAGCTCCACATTACGTATCTGCTGAAGTATCGTAGCACCGTCAATTCTGGCAGCATCTATCAATTCCTGACTCACACCAGCCAGTGTAGCCGAATAGATGATAGAAGACCAGCCTGCACACTGCCATATTCCGCTCCCAATATATAAAGTCCTGAACCAGCCGGCTTCTGCCATAAAATCTACTTTGCTTCCAAAAAGTCCGTTAATCGGTCCAACCGGCGAAAAAAACAGTCTGACCATACCTGCCAGCACAATGGTGGAAATGAAGTAAGGAAGGTAAACAACCAGCTGCGCCTTTTTTCTAAGCTTGTTACTTTGTACCCTATAAAGCAGTAAAGCCAGTATAATAGGAGGAAAAAAACCCCAGACCAGATTATATCCGCTTAATTTCAGGGTGTTCAGAAGAAGCCTTCCAAATTCAGTGGACGAAAAGAGCCGTCTGAAATTGTATAACCCAATCCACTCGCTTCCCAGATAACCTCTTATCGGGCTGTATTCCTCAAATGCAATAATAATCCCCAGCATAGGAAGATATTTAAAAACAATCGTCAGCAGCAGTGCCGGAAACAAAAATATGATATAAAGCTGCCAATTTTTCACAAAGTAAATACTGAATCGTTTAAAATATCCCTGTTTATTTGAGGACCGCATTTTTATTGCACTCCCTTTTTTTTGTGCCTGCATTCCACTTCTCCCTTCTTTTACAAATGTTCAAATTAATTATTTATGTGCAAACTTATTTTAACATCATGTTAACACTTGTTTTTCAAATGTCAATATCGAATTGTACATTTCGTATGTATAAACAATTATTTTGTTCATTTTATGGTTATTAAGTATATTTTTTTCATATTTTCCTAATTTTTTTGAACATTTGTAAACCTTCCAAAATCAGTCATCGAAGATTGTTTCTTTTACATTTGTATGGTATACTATGGTAAATGTTAATTCTGCAAACAAGCAAATATTCCATAAAAAGGAAGAGAACAATGGCAAAGCAAAGAGTACTTATACAGGACATTGCAGATTCCCTGCATCTTTCACGGACTACCGTTTCCAAAGTATTGAACGGAAGCAGCAATGTTTCACAAAAAAATAAAGAAAGAGTATTGGAAAAAGCTGCCGAATTAAATTACAAACAGTTTTCCTTACTTTCCCCACCTGCAGAGGATCCTGTTATTTCTCCATCTGCTCCTCCCAGCATTCATGGTAATATCGCGTTCCTTTTTCACAAATTCCCTGATAAACAGCATATCGGCTCTTCGCTGCTGGCTTCCTTTGAACAGGAAATAAGCAAAGAAGGCTATACGCTTTCTCTTTTTACAATACAGGATGAAGATATCAGGAATTTAAAACTTCCTAATACCTTTATATCCGATAATATTGACGCACTGTTCTGCGTTGAGCTTTTTGACAGGGATTACTGCCGCATGCTCTGTACCTTAAATAAACCCCTTTTATTTGTGGATTCCTATTATAAAGTGTGTGAAGATAATCTGAACGCAGATCTAATTCTCATGGACAGCAGATACTCATCTGCCAGCATGATAAGGCATCTGATAACTGCAAACAATCTCACCAGGGCGGGATTCATTGGTGCTTTTACTCATTGTCTCAGTTTTTATGAACGATGGACCGGTTTCTGTATGGCTCTGCAGGATTGCGGTGTTCCCCTGAACAAGTCCTCTTGTATTATTTCTCAGGATGACTCTAAATACTGGGATCGCCTTTGGCTTATCACACAGCTTAAATTAATGGATCCTTTTCCGGAGCTTTTCGTTTGTGCTAACGACTCCCTTGCCATTCAGCTGATATCCTGCCTGAAAGAGTTAAATATTTCCATTCCATCGGATGTATTAGTTACAGGTTTTGATAATACACCGGCTTCCATGGTTGTTGAGCCGTCACTGACCACTATTAATTCTCACAGTACAAATATGGGAATTGCCGCTGCCAAACAGCTTTTAAACCGGATTGCCTCTCCTGCTCTTCCCTTTGCCAGACTTTATCTGCAGACAGAGATTCTGTACCGGAATTCAACTGACATCCGGCTGCGAAGACCGGTACGCCGGCTTCCATAATGGAGCTTGACAGGTGACATAAAACCGCTTTCCGGCACATATCCTGTAAGAAAACCGGAAATCTCATATGAAAAATCGAGAAATAATCAAAGGTATCACCGGAATCCTCTTCCTGTTCATCCTGGCATTTTTAGCCGGCCGCTTTCTGGCGCAGGCCGTGGATGCCGTCAGCTCATCGTCAGTCCTCCCTGCCGAAGGCAACTGGGGCCTGAGCTTCCGGGAAGACGGCAAGCCTCCCGTTGCCAATGCCTCCTTTGAAGAGCTGGCGAAATATAACGCTTTTTATGCGGAAAACACACAGGAAAAGGTACTTTACCTCACGTTTGACTGCGGGTTTGAAAACGGAAACACGCCCGCCATTCTGGATGCCCTGAAAAAGCACAATGTTAAGGCAACCTTTTTTATTGTTGGAAATTATCTGGAAACCAGCCCCGATCTGGTGAAAAGGATGTTGGACGAAGGGCATATCGTGGGAAACCACAGCTACCATCACCCGGATATGTCTCAGATGGATAAAGAGGCCTTTACAAAAGAACTGGGAGAATTGGAAACGCTTTATGAGCAGACCTTCGGCCAGCCCATGCAGAAATTTTACCGGCCGCCTCAGGGGAAATACAGCGCAAATAACCTGCAGATCGCCAGTGATTTGGGATACAAAACCTTTTTCTGGAGCCTCGCATATGTGGACTGGGAGCAGGATAATCAGCCCACCCATGAAGAAGCCTTCAATAAGCTGCTGAAAAGGGTTCACCCCGGCGCTATCGTCCTGTTACATAACACTTCGAAAACCAACGGGGAAATCCTGGATGAACTTCTCACAAAATGGGAGGAAATGGGGTACAGCTTCCGTTCCCTTACACAGCTGCCCGGAGTGGAAAACAACTGAAATACGGAACCGGATATGATTCCGTCTTAAAGAAAAAAGCAGGAAAACACACTTTTTCCCTGCTTTTTTCGCAATTTCATCACAATTTTATAATAATTCCATCACAATTCCTTTTTATACTACAACTATCGAAACAAGGAAAACAAAGTTTAACATAAAAAGGAGCTGACCATTATGTTTGAATATCAGAATGAACACTACGAAAACAGAAACCAGATGTACAATTACAACGGCATGCCGGAGAACGGGCCTGCAGAGCCTCATAAACTGTCTGCCTCTCCGAATCCCGGACATACGGGAAAGAAGGCGCGGATCCTGAAAAAAGCCGGAGCCATCACCTTAAGTGCCATCCTTTTCGGCGGTGTAGCCGCAGGTTCCTTCCAGGCAGTCAATTATTTAACCGGCTACCAAACACCGGCAGCTGAATCCGCAGCGGCTTCTGCGGGAAACAATACAGCCAGCCTTCTGCAGACTGCCTCTCTTCCGAGTACAGCCGACGGAAAGGGCAGCCTGGATGTTTCCGACATTGCACAAGCCGTAATGCCCTCCATTGTATCCATTACAAATAAATCGGTACAGGAGGTACAGAATTATTTCAGCCTGTTCGGTTACGGCTACAGCGGAGAAACCATTCCCCAGGAAACAGAAAGCCGCGGTTCCGGTATTATCATTGGGAAAAATGATACGGAACTCCTGATTGTCACCAATTATCATGTGATTGCAGACGCCGATACACTCTCCGTCGCTTTCAATGACAACCAGGTATATGAAGCGAATACAAAGGGTACGGATCCGGACAACGATCTTGCCGTAATCGCAGTTCCTCTGGAAAGCATATCTGCGGATACCATGTCACAGATAGCCGTTGCTTCCATCGGCGATTCCGATTCACTTAAGGTCGGTGAACAGGTTGTCGCCATCGGCAATGCCTTGGGTTATGGCCAGTCCGTTACCACGGGTATCGTAAGCGCCACCAACCGTACCCTGAACTCCAACAGGAATACCGCAAATACATCGGAGGACTCCGCAGACCAGCCCGCTTATATCCAGACTGACGCGGCCATCAACCCCGGCAACAGCGGCGGTGCGCTGGTTAATATGAAGGGCGAAGTCATCGGAATCAATTCCGCTAAATTAGCCAGCACGGAAGTGGAAGGCATGGGCTATGCCATCCCTGTTTCCAGAGTTTCCGATATTATTGAAAAACTGATGAACGAAACTACCAGAAGCAAAGTTAGCGAAGATCAGAAATCCAGCATCGGTATTACCGGGATCACAGTCACAGAATCCGTAAACAGTGTGTATGGCATTCCTTCCGGTGTCTATGTTGCCGGCGTAACTGAAGGCAGCGGTGCAGAGAAAGCAGGGCTCAGGAAGGGCGACGTCATTACAAAATTTGACGGTAAAAACATTACCCAGATTCAGGAGCTGACCGAACTTCTACAGTATTATCCGGCAGGGGAAACCGTGGAACTCACTATCCAGACTATTGGCAGTGATAACGCCTACACGGAAAAAATGGTATCCGTTACTCTTGGACACGCGGTAAATTCCGGCTCCCAAAGCGGAAGCTCCGAACAGCCGGAAACAAATGCGCAGAAAGACATGAGTGCATTTTATTAAATGGCAGAAAAGACGGGTTCGTCCCATCTATATTCCGCATTTATAATTAACCCCCGCTTTTTCCGCCTGGGCCATCTGGTCCTTCCTCTCAATGTGATATATCCGGCTCCCTTTTTTAAAGAGTGCGCCGGTCTGTTTAAACCAAAATGGGACATCGTATTCCACACATTGTTCCATGGAATTTAAAATCCAGCCGAAGTCACAGAGGCGTGCCTCTGGGCCGGACTCCCCTCCGCAGGTTACCTGTTCAATACATCCTGTTGACAGGTACCTGCGGATATCTATGGGTTCCAGCATGGGCTCGTGAATCACGGTTCTGTGTTTTATGGGAAGCTCCAGCAAAATGGGAAGACGGTAATCCGCCCGGTTCTGGTTTTCACAGGTACAGCAGATGGTAACATTATCGTACCCTTCTCCCCAGTCTTCCGGCAGGCCTGTGCGGAAACGGTGGATTCTTTTGGTAATGATGACAAAATGCAGATCGCCCCGCAGCCGTATCATGTTCCAGGCCTCAGGCCGCCATTGATCCGCTTCTTCCAGGAAAAAATCCGATGTCATACAGGTATAAATACTTTCCCCATCCGGTTTCAGCTTATATTCGCCCCTTCGGCTGCATTTTATGGGCAGGGAAAAATTTGCCGTCTGCGTTACGACGCTGCTGTCTCTGCCGAATTCAGCATCTCTCCGGTAAACATAACAATTTCTGCAGCCCGGGCTGATCTTTTTACAGCCATGCCATGGATTCCAAACTGCCATCCGGTCACCTCCCAGCCAGATAAATTATAGGTGTTCAGGTTCTATTTTCATTATAATAGACTGGGGCATGGCGTGCAATAGGAATAAGAACATTTGTTCTGTCTTTTAAATAATTCTTAAAACTCTCATGTTATATTGTCCTTCCCTATCTCTTCTCCTATACCCCCTTTCATCTTTCTATGAATAAAATATACCTTCTTAATATAAAGATTCCCTCATTGCAGATACTGCAACGAGGGAATCAAATAACATCGCATTACAAAGTCTAATTAACCATATTTCGCTCTTGTTACATTAATAATCAGACGCTCTGTCCAATCAACAGCCTATGTCATAATAATGGGAAGAATCCTGCCATTTTCAATCTCCATTCTATCCATGCATAAAACTCTGTGGCCCGGCTCTTTATCACCAATATATCTTCTGTGATAAACAATATATAATTTATTATTTTTATTGTCTTCCAGGTATCCATTATGTCCTGGCCCGTCCGCTATTCCCTCTTGTGCTTCCAGAATTGTCTCCGTTTTTTGAAATGGGCCCCAAGGAGAGGATGCAGAACAATAGTTTACACAATAGGTTCCATCTGTCCAATTTCCTGATGACCACATCAGGAAGTATGTACCATCATATTTCATCATACATGGGCCTTCCACATATCCCGGAGGTGTAATTTCCTTAAACAAGTTCCCTTCCTTATTTCTTATAAAACCATTCATTTCCGGACTCATTTCAGCAATGTTACAATGTCCCCATCCGCCATAATACAAGTATATCCGGCCGTCCTCATCCCCAAACAAATGGGCATCTATAGGCTGTGCTCCGTAGATAAACCGATCAATGAGCGGCCGCCCCAGCATACTTCGAAAGGGACCTTCCGGCCTGTCGGCTTCCGCTATCTCGATTCCTCCTGGCTCTTCATTACGATGGATATCATTAGAAGCAAATATCAAATAATATTTTCCGTCTTTTCTAAGTATCGTGGGCGCCCATACTGCCTGTGTAACATAAGGGAAATCTTCCATCCTTATAATCCCTTCATGTTTTGTCCAGCGAATCCCATCTACAGATGAAAAAGCATCCAGATTAGTCTGTTTCTTATAATCCGTAGCAGAGCGGGTAACATAAATCCAATATTTTCCTTCATAAAACCTTGCTTCCGGATCTGCGTACCAGCCCGCAACCAATGGGTTTTTTATTGTTTCCATTCCTTTATCTCCTCTGAATTTCTCTGACTTTAGCATATTCTTTCTAACCCTTCACCGCTCCGATCATAACCCCTTTTACAAAATACTTTTGAACAAACGGATATATAAGCATTACGGGAACCGATGCAACAACAATAACCGCATATTTTAAAAGTTCAGCGAGCCCGGCCCGGGCCGCCATATTTTCCATATCCATGGCCGACATAGATGACTGATCAATATTACCCATAATCAATATTTCCCGCAGTACAGTTGTCAATGGCTGAAGGGATGTCTCATTCAAATACAGCATAGGTGTATAATAATCATTCCATTTTCCTACTGCATAATATAAGGTAAGTACCGCAATAACAGGTTTTGATAACGGAATTGCTACTTTTATCAGATATCGGAACGGTGTACAGCCATCCATGACTCCCGCTTCATAGAGTTCATCCGGTATAGAATTAATCATATAGGAACGGCAGATAACCATATTATAAACAGACATAGCCCCCGGAAAAATCATGGCCCAAACCGAATTTATCATATGAAGTCCTTTAACAAGCATATAGGTTGGAACCAATCCTCCGCTAAAATACATGGTGAAAATAAAAAATGGGGTTAATTTTTTACCCGCCCTGAACTCTTTTCGTGACAGTGCATATGCACACAGCAAGGTCATGACTATATTGACCGCAGTTCCTGTTCCCATATAAAAAAAAGAATTGACAAATCCCATCCTGAATTTTTGATTGGAAAAAACCGCCTTATATGCCCTGAGAGTAGGTTTTACCGGCCACAAAAATACCTTTCCGCCAATCACCGCCTGGGGATCGGAAAAAGAAGCGCTGATTACATAAATAAGCGGCAGCAGGACTATCAAAAGAATTATGGTCAGAATAATATTATTTACCATATTAAAAATACGATCGGAACCCCTTATTTTCTTTTTCTGGGCAGCCACAAAATCCCTCCTTACCATAAACCGATATCAAGCAGTTTCCTGCAAATCTTATTCGCCGTAACCAGTATAAGGAAACTTACCAAAGACTGAAACAGGCCCGCAGCCGTAGAAAAGCCTATATCGGAATTAACAAGCCCCACTTTATAGACGAACGTGGCAATAACCTCCGATACATTTGCATTTAATGAATTCTGCATCAGATATACCTTATCAAAACCAATGGCAATTGCTCCGGCACAGCTGAAAATAAGACAGGTCACAATTGTCGGGCGTATCTCGGGCAAATCCACGTGCCAGATACGCTGCATTTTGGATGCCCCATCAATAATTGCTGCCTCCTGCAGCTGGGGATCCACACCTGCAAGCGCCGCAATATACATAATAGAGGAATATCCGGCTCCCTGCCAAAGTCCACTCCATACATACAAAGAACGGAAACAGGAGGAATTTCCCAAAAAATTCACAGGATCCATTCCTATCTTTTTTAACAACACGTTTACAATCCCTGTCCTTTGGGAAAATAACTGCATTAACATTCCCACAAATACAACAGTAGAAATGAAATAGGGTGCATACGTCACCATTTGAATGAATTTTTTATACTTCAAACTTCGCATCTCGTTAAGCATTATTGCAAGTACAATTGGCAAGGGGAATGTAACCACCAGGGAATAGATTCCCAGAATCAAAGTATTTTTAATTACATTCAAACTTGAAGGGGATGTTAAAAATTGCCTGAAGTACCTCAGGCCGACCCATTCACTCCCCCAGATTCCCTTACGTATGCTGTAATCTTTGAAAGCGAGGATTATCCCGCCCATAGGCACATAACAATAAAGCAGAATATAAAGCAGGGGAACCGCTACGATAATCCAAAACTGAAGCTCTGTTTTCGATAAACGGTATCTGCCTTTACTCTTTTTCTGTCCATATTCCTCTTTCACCTGTATGCCCTCTTTTGCCTGATCAATACCGGCGGCCCTCATTGAACACAACGTCCAATGAGGCAGCTTCCGCCTGGCTTACATTTACTTTTGTCTCTGATATGCGGTATTGTACACCTCAAGAACCGTCTGAAGGCCTGCCTTATCCAAATCCTTCTTATAATTATCCCATTCCGATTCGATATCCTTCTGACCGGTTATAAACATTGCCGTGTTTTCTTCTATCAGTTTTTGCACTTCCACCACCATTGTCCCGATTTGAGAAGATTCATCTGCCGTCAGCTTCAGTTCAGGAAGGATATCCCCGTCTTTTTCCGGATCCTGTCCATGCGGTACCTGTTTACCAGCGGTCTCATCATATAGAAGCTTTTCCGAATTATCATGCAGCTTTAACCCTTCATAATCCTCCTCTTTGAACATGGCTTCAGAATTTCGGCAATCTGCCAGATTTGCGGTAAGTACATTATCCTGCCAGTCATGATTCTGGGGATCTGATGACCATACAAAATCTTCCGCGACCCGTACGACCGCCGGTTTTCCATTTAACCCCAGCCAACCTTCCGGATTCAGTTCATATTCTCCGTCATTAAAACCAAAACAGCTCATAATTCCGGGAAGATTGAGTCTGTCATTCTCCGAAAGCCCATAAAACCAATCCGCCCACCTCAATGCCGCTTCCGGATTTTTGCATTTATCGGTAATACAAAACATTCCGCTCTGGCCACCGCTGTATTTGTAGTTTGGTGTTACGCTTATTCCTTCCGGTCCCTGTAACGGCTCCAGGACAATGTATTGATCGAACAGCGGTTTATTGGCCGTCGGATCGATAACGCTGACCGACGCACCCTGAGGGAAAAACAATACATTTGATGGTTCTCTGTTAATAAGAGATTTCATATCATCCGCTTTTTGGGAAAATGCAGCTTCATCAATGGCTCCCAGATCATATAGGCTTTTTAGATACTTCAGCGCCTCTTTATACCGATCATCTACAGCAGCGGAAACCACCTTTCCCTCCGGAGAAAGCACCTCATCTACCTTTCCATCGGAAACCAGCAGAAAGGAGCCCATTATCCATTTATATACGCTGCCATGCCACCCGGTATCATCACAGCCGGTAAGTACAATCCCTTCCGGATCATAGTCCAAATATTTCTTACATACCTCATAAAACTCATCTGTTGTTCCAGGCATTTCTGCTCCGATTTTATCCATTAGTTCTGTGTTTACCCACATTTTTCTGGCATATGTGCAGTGGAAACATTCGTTAACAGAACACAGGGAATAAATTTTCCCATCCGCTTCCCTTGTCATATCCAGATACTGTGGATATTTTGTTACCAAATGCATATAATTAGGCATATTTTCTTCATTAATCAAGTCATCCAGCGGGATAATAATTCCTTCTTTTGAACCATATTTTGCAAAATCAGGCGTACACCGCCAGAATACGTCCGGATAATCTCCCGACTGCAGAGTCAGGTTCATTTTTTCATCCAGGCTATCCTCAGGTGCTACTTCAAACTTCCATTTAATCCCCGTTAATTTTTCCATATATGCGGTAAAATCATTTGTTGCAAAATCTTCAATTAACGGAGAGGAAGAAAGAAACATCCTCATTTCAACAGGATCTCTTACGATAGGATATTCTCCAGGTTCATTCAGGGATGTTTCTGTATTTTCCTTAACCGCATCTTCCTGTTTGTCTTGCTTCCCAGTCCCAGTACATGCAACTGTTCCCATTATAAGGAACAGCGTTATTAAAACAGCCAGCATTTTATTCCTTTTCTTTTTCATATCATTACCATGCCTTTCACAAGCCTGTTATCCTTTGATCACAGACAAATTAAACTTCTATCCGTTCTTTCAAATTCATGGAAAGATACCCAATTCGAATTGGTTTACTACATTTTAAGTTTATCATTATGCACAATTATATGCAACATATTTGTTTTTACTTTATATATATTGTCAGTTATTGTTTATTGTTCAATTTTATCGAAGTATAATAATGCTAACATTTGACAATTTATCAGTTTTATACTTATAATAAATATACAATCAAAGGAGGAAAAACAATGACAGAAAATGAAAATGGAACAAAAACAATACAGCTCGATCAATCCAATATCAGTTCAACGGCTTCCCTCTGCCGTGCTCTGTCTTCTGAATGGAGGCTGTCAATCCTTCAGCTATTATCAAAAAAAAGCCTTACTTACAGCGAACTTTCAAAAGAATTATTATTATCCCTGTCTTCCATAAACATGCATGTGAATATTCTTAAGGAAGCTGATCTGATAACCATTTCACTTATCCCCGGCATTCACGGGATTCAAAAATTATGTACCTTAAATATCAACAGTGTCTTTTTCTTTCTTACTCCTCAGTTTTCTGATGATTCCAACCATCCTATCCGAAAGCAGTCCGAATCATTTCCGGTGAGCAGCTACAGCCTTTGTGAAATTTCTGCTCCCTGCGGGCTTGCTTCCAAATCTTCTTTTATTGACTACACAGACAATCCGAAGGCTTTTTATACAAATTTAAGGTTGACGGCTTCTCTCATATGGTTTACTAATGGGTTCCTGGAATATCATATTTCTAACCATCTGCTTACATCCATCGCCCATATCCCAAGCCAGATTGAATTTTCTTTTGAAATATGTTCGGAGGCTCCGGATTATAATAACAACTGGCCATCTGATATTGCCGTGGATATTAATGGAAGAACGGTTTCACGGTTTCGGACATCAGGCGATTACGGAGGAAGAAAGGGGAAACTTAACCCTTCCTGGTGGCCTGACAAAATGACGCAGTTTGGGGAATTAAAACGAATTACTATAAATAAGAACGGCTGTTTTACAAACGGTGACTTTTTTTCCAGTGATACCATTCAGAGTCTGCATATGCAGGAAGGTAACTATTTCACATTCCGTCTCTATGTGGACGAAACTCTTCATAATTGTATTGGAGGAATTAATCTTTTGGGAAGAGATTTCGGGGATTATCCTCAGGATATTGAGATAGAAGTCACATATCAGGATTTAGCCTGATTTCTTTTATATTGTCTCCTCACTGCGGCGTCAATACGATACCATCACTCACAAACACCTGATCCCCCTCCGCAGTATAATACAGCGTTGTTCCCAGTTCCCCGGCCACTTCCTGTATAATCTCATCCGCCGAACGTGCTGTCACCACAGCATAACGGGGCTGAAGAGCCCTGAACAGTTTTTCAGATGCCGAGTTGGCTCTCCCGTGGTGTGCTACCTTATAAAGACTAATCTCAGGCCAATCAATAGAAAGCAGCTCCTCGCTTCGCTTACGCAGTGCGTCTCCCGCAAACATCAGATTCACATCATTATGCTGTACAAGCACTCCGAGAGAATAATTATTGGAATCATTATATTTTTTCTCCATAGGCGGGTATACCAGCAGCCTCATTCCGCCGGCCTGCAGACGCCGTGTCCGCGTGGGATATATCACCGGAATCCCCTGCTCGTCCAGCCACTCATTCAGCTTCTTCAGCCGTTTATTCTCTTTCGGATAATAGGGCTGGACTACTCTTTCCACCTGTATTTTGCTCAGGATCTTCATCGCTCCTCCGATATGATCGGCATCCGGATGAGACAATATCAGATAATCCAGTCTGGTAACTCCGTATTGTTCCAATACCTCCAGAATATGATCCGCATCCGTCTCTTCTCCTGTATCAATCAATACTGCCGCACCCTCCTGATACAGCAGCGAAGCATCCGCATCATCTTCGGTCTGCATGCATACTACCGTCACAGGCCCCGTCACCTGATTCTCGGGAGCGGATACGAACCAGATCGCTGCCATGAATCCGCCAATCAGCAGACACCATCCCAGAATTGTTAAAAACTTTCTGATAGCATTGCACCTCCCTTTACTGATTTTTTCCTGTAAGAATGGAAAGGTTCTCACATTCATATTATTCGAACAGACCTCCAAAATCAAATAATCCTATTCATTTTCCCTTCAGCAAAAGGATTTCCCCACTATATAACAAACGGTCCCGTGGGAATCCCACGGAACCGCCGCTATTACAATTTATAATATGAATTGCCGGACTTAATCAGCTCCCCGTTATAGTCCCGCCATTCACATGTATCACCTGCCCTGTAACATAAGACGAATCACCGCTTGCCAGATATACATAAGCCGGTGCGAGCTCACAGGGCTGCCCCGCCCGTTTCATAGGGACATCCTGGCCGAATACGGCTACTTTTTCCGCCGTAAAGGAAGATATAATTAACGGCGTCCAGATGGGACCGGGAGCCACCGCGTTCACGCGTATTCCCCTGTCTGCCAGTGACAGAGACAGAGATCTCGTAAAAGCAACAATGGCCCCCTTTGTTGCGGAATAATCGATCAGATCCGCTTCGCCCTCATATGCGGTAACCGAGGCCGTATTTACAATACAGTCCCCTCTCTTCATATGAGGCAGTGCCGCCTTTACAAAGAAAAACATGGGAAACAGATTAACCTGAAAAGTAGTCCGAAGCTGTTCTTCGGTAATATCTTCAATGCTGTTCTGCGGAAACTGCACGCCGGCGTTATTCACAAGGATATCCAGGCTGCCCATCTCGGATACCGTGCTTTCCACCATCTGTCTGCATACGCTCTCCCTGCGGATGTCCCCGCAGAGCAGGATACATTCCTGCCCCAATTCTTCTATCCGCTTTTTTGTCTCTTTTGCATCTTCATTTTCATTCAAATAGACGATGGCCAGGTTGGCACCTTCTTTGGCAAAGGCAATTGCCGCCGCCCTGCCGATTCCGCTGTCCCCTCCGGTAATTAACGCTGTTTTCCCTTTCAGCTTACAGCTTCCTGTATAGCATGGGTCCTCAAATACCGGCCTCGGCCTCATCTCCCACTCTATTCCCGGCTGCCTGCATTGGTGCTGCGGAGGAAAGGATGTGGGAAATGCCTCTTCTTTGTTACAATTCTCCATATGATCCTCAGACACTTTTTCTTCTTTCTATGGTATGCATATGGATAATTGAAAATGTCAGCCCTGTTCCTTTTAATCGCTCTGTTATCTGTATATAATTGTCCACATTCCAAAAACTGTGGCATCTATGGTAATTGTTGCCGGATCCTGATCCAAATCCTTCATTTCCAGCACGCCGCCGATGCCGTCCGGGACAAGTATGCTGAATGTATGGCTGGCATTAATCATGTTCCGGGGAAGTTCCAGTACCAGCCGTAAGGGTTCCTGTGTATTTCTGACAGTATTTACCCTGTTCCCTTCGATTTCATATAAATCAATTTGTAAAGAACATGCTGTATACGCTCCTAACAGCCTTGCAGCATCCGACATTACACTTACTATTTCCTTATTTTCAGGGACATCACTGGTATACATGCTGAGTCTGCTTCCTGCGGTCTGCAGTCCTGCAGCCGCTTCTGCCTGTTCTTTTCCTGTTATCACAGCGAGCCCGTTTATCCGTTGGGCAGAATACACACCCGCAAGCGTGGATACTATTTCCCTTCCGTCAGAGCCTTTTACCTGATTCGCGGTCCTCTCCGGAAGAAGTGTCTCCTGTTTATCCTTTGCTTCTCCACGGCTCTCTTCCGCCTGTGAAGAGGCCTCCTGCTTTCCGGGCTCCGGCCTGGGATACAGATGGCTTTCCAGATACCGGCGCATTTCCTGCGCTCTGTCAGCCGCCTTGTCTATTGTCCCCGACAAACCATCCAGTTCGTCCCAGCTTCCTGAATTTTCAGCCGTTTCCAGCTTCGCGCCGCAGTCATTCAATGTTTCAAGAATCCAATCCATGGCCTCTGAGCCCTGCCAATAATTCATCCAGTCATCACCCAGAATCCAATAATGACCACTTGGGATTTCAGCATTCATTTCCTTAATAAATTCTTCATCCACTGTTTCCTCTTCTTCCAGCCAAATCACATGGACATTTTTCGCACTGTTTTCCTCGTCTTCCACATCCCCATAGCTGTCCGTAAGGCTGTTCACCAGATCCCATGCCTTATCCATTTTCGTATAAAGCGAATCCAAAACAGCCGGGCGCGTCCCCGTCTCCACATTATTGTCTAATGCTTCTGCCCGCTCCTTCAATGCCTGGTACAGCTCGCGACGTGCATCTTTATTCTCCGGTACGTCAAATTCCTTAATGGCATCTTCACCTGCATCTCCTACGGCCCACAGTTCGTCTGCCTTTTCTTTAAAAGCATCAACATAGGTTTTGCTGACAAATTCCTGCCCCTCCGGGATATCTTTAGGATCCATGGATTCCCCGTCCTCCCGCTCCCATATATCCCGATTCCTAAAAAACTCATCAAAATAATACTCCGTAAAACGTGAAAGGTCATCGAAGGTACAATCTTCTCCTACCTCGGGCGCAGCCAACACTGAAATACAGCTCGATACCAACAGTGTTAATGCAATTAAAAACGCAGTCCATTTCTTCAATCCTTTCATATCTATCCTCCGTTTCCATATTTACTATTTTTCTCATTATAGCAAAACGGCCAACAGATATGGTTCGCAGACTGCGGACTTCATTCGCTGTCCTATTCTTCCCATGCATAAATTTTCAGGCCTGATCCCTTCAGCTGTCTTTCTGCTTCCTCTTTTCGGCTAAATCCCACTTGCACTTCTCTAAGATTTTCACAGCGGAGAAGCGGCGTGTAATCCTCAATTTTTGCACCCACCATTTCCACAGTATAAAAAACTTCATTCTTTGTCAGCGGTTCCAGGCTGCCCGGCTCCGTATAACCAAATCCCATATATTCAAGCTGTGGCAGTTTCTCCACCCCTTCCAGGCTTTGAAGCCGGCTCATACTCACATCCAGCATTTTAAGCCGCTGGAAACCGGAAAAGCCTTCCAGGTTCTCCAAATGACCGCTTACTGTCAGGTATTCCAGCTGCGTCATGGTTTGAATGGTTTCCATTCCCTGCTCATTCACTTCCCCTGCATTAAGAACGGTAAGCCCTCTCAGCCACCTCAACGGGGATAAATCCGTTATTAATGTATTGCCCATTTTCAGGCTTTCCAGCGGAAGCCTGCAGAAATCCTCCGCATCCGCCAGGTTCGTCCCGCTGATTTCCAATTCCTTAAGGGATGTTAATTGTGCTAACGCAGAAGCATCCGATGCAGGCACGTCCTCCAGCCATAGCGCCTGAAGCGTCTTTATTTCCGCCAGGGCAGTCAAATCCGTAAAGGGATTCCCGCACAGGCTCAAATACTTCAGCTGCATATCCGCCAAAGGCGTAATGTCGGAGATATCCTGATAATCCAGAACCAGTGCCTCGAGATTCGGCAGTTGTTTTAATTCCTTCAGTTCAAATATATCTCCGTTCCCACTCCATAGCGTGCTGTCATTTTTCATATCATAGTGGGATGAACTGTGTTCCGTCCAGTCCGGCAGCACATCATTGCCGCAGATAATAATCTGCCGTACCTCTGAAAGCCTTTTTTTCGGAATGGTTTCGTTCGGCGGAATATCCAGTTCCTGGCGGATCGCCTGCTCCAGAAGCGGGCTGCTAAATTCCACACCTGTATTCACTTTCCGTATTCCTGCTGCCGCCAAGAAAATTACAATAACAGAAAAGACGGCTGCGGACACCTTGTACGTTTTCTTCCTGTGCAGTACAAATTTTAAAGCGGCAATCACTCTGTGAATATTTGCATAACGTTTATCAGGGTCAAATGCCGTACATTTACTTTCTATTTTTTTCAGAGCGCCAGGGTATAATGTGTTGCTTTCTTTTTCAAGACTGCCCGTCAGCAGGAAACGTATAAGCATACCTAATGCGTAGATATCCGTTCTTACATCTGTCTGCCCATAACCAAATTGCTCCGGAGGCGCAGTTGCCTGCGTTCCCATGAAAACCGTATCTTCTTTATTCGCTTCTTTATACAATCTGGCCGTACCAAAATCTATCAGTGCACACTTACCCTCAGGTGTCAGTATGATATTCGAAGGCTTGATATCGCGGTGAATCACCGGCGGTTTTCTGCTGTGCAGGAACTCAATTACATCACAGAGTGATAGCAGAATCCGGATGCTTTCTTTTTCCGATAACGTCCCTTCCTCATTCACCACGGTTTCCAGGCTTCTCCCCGTGATATAAGAGCGCAGCATGTATTCCTTTCCCGCCTCTTCCATGTATAAAAAGGGTTCCGGAAGCTGGGGGTGAGAAAGCTCCTGCAGAATCTGATATTCTCTTTCCAGGGAATCCGGTCTCCCCACCGCCCGAATCTTCAGAATCATCTTCCTATCGTCCATACCTTTTACGAGGTACACTTCCCTGTCATCCTCCGCTTTCAAACATGCTGTTAACCGGCACCTTTCCTTTATAGCCTTTGGAAGATATACCCTGCTCAAAATATCCTGCTCATACCGCCCGATAAATTTTTCTGCCTCACTCATTCCGATTTTCTCCATACAATGGTTTTTCGTCCAGTTCTTCCAACAACTGCTCGGCTTCTATCAGCGTACCTTTTTTATCAAGCGCATAAATAAGAGCTGCGTCCCTTCTTACCTTCGGATACAGAATACTGTTACCTGAAAGTGTAAGCAGCCGCTGTGTTTCTTCCACGGACAGCCTCATTCCAAAAGCAATCCGTAGCATGACGTCCCTTCCCGCCCTTCTTTTCCCTTCAAAGATCTGATAAATATAAGACTTGCTCAACCCGGAAGATATCATGACCTGCGGAATGGTTAATCCCTTTTCCTGCCTTTTCCTCTCCATAAAAGATTCAAGAGAAAGCGGCTTCATGCTGCTTTCTCCCACGGAAATAATATGTTCAAAACTCTTTTTACTTTGCAGTAATTGCATCAATTCTCCGGTATCAAGCGTTTTCATATGACCTGCCCTTACCTTTCTTTACCGATTTTAACCGAATTATAGCACACAAAAAGTACACATACAATATGACCCTTTTATCCGCAATAAGACTTTTAAAATCGTTCAAGGAGTATCTTTCGTTGACATACGAACAAAAGTTGACACATCCTTTATTGTAATTATGGCCTCCTGTCTAACCGGATATAATCCACCTTTTTCTTATACAGACGCCGTTTCCTGCATCCTCTTTTCCATTGAAAATATCATATTTCTGTAAAATACCTGTAATTAATATTTTCAATGGAAATCGTACAGCTTGGATTCCCCAGTTTTTCTCTGACTTCCTTCGTAATATTTATATATGAATTCCAGAACGCCTCCTGGCTTCTCACTTCCACCGGATTTCTTACCGACGTAATAATGTGTGCGGTATCACCCAAAGTACATCCTCTTATCTGTCCACACACAAGCCGCTCTATGTTCATCCGCGCCGTAATGAAAATGCCCGAATTCCGGTATTTTTTATTTGCACTCTCTTCCCACAGATGTGCAACAAAATCATTTGTATAATATTTTGAATCAACACCAAAGAAGCTGATTACATACCGTTCCGTTTCTGTTATCACGATATTATCCAAATTCCTTTTATAATTATCTTATGTCCGGCTGATCGGTCTGTGACTCTAAAAGCGCTTAAAATCCTTGAAAATATCGTGTTCCGCTGCCCCTTTTGCTCCCAACAGCCACAGCAGCTGTGTAAGCTCGGATACAGGCTGCATACATTGGCTGCCGCTGCAAAGGTAAAACTGTTCACCCTTCTCCGGTATGGGATAATTTTGTATATATGGCACCAGTACTCCGAGCGTCTTTCCGTTCTTCTGTGTTTTCACTATGACAGACAGTCCCGGTATTGTCTCCGCAAGATATGCAAGCTGTGCCAGCCGCTTCGTCCGTCTTTCCGCATCGGAATCAAAATCACAGGAAAGCGTACATATCAGCTCTTTTTTCGGGTAAAGCACCTCCATCATAGTTAAGAGTGCATAGCTGTGCCCTGAGGGAAACCTTTCCATGGCGCCGGCCAGATAATACAGCTGTTTATCCAGCGCCTCCTGCCATTTTGTCTCACCGGTGATCTGTGCTAGCTTCTGAAGCGCCCTGGCGCCCACAGAATTCCCTGACGGCATCGCGCCATCGTAGTTCTCCTTTGTCCTCATAAAAAGCTGCTCCCCGTCTTCGGCATACAGATAAAAACCCCCTTTTTCCTGATCAAAAAACTGTTCAAGCAGAACCTCCGCGCAGCAGGCAGCCTGCTCTAAATAAGCTGTCTGAAATGTCACCTGGTAAAGCTCCAGCAGGGCAAGAATGTAACAGGCATAATCATCAAGCTTTCCTTCACCTGCCGCATCACCATCCCGGTATCGCACCTGCAGACGACCGTCTTTCATGAGGTTTTGTCTGACAAAGCCTTCTGCCCTGACAGCCATATCCACATATCTTTTATCTCCAAGCACGGCGCCTGCCTTTGCATATGCACAGATCATCCAGCCATTCCAGGAAACCAGTATTTTATCATCCTTATGAAGCGGTGCACGCCTGATACGATATTCATAAAGCTTTTGGAAGGCTTCTCTTCCAGTTCCGTCCATATGGCCTCCGCCGTCACAGCCGCATTGTTCCTCACAGATCCTTTCATAATCTTTATTTTCCAGAAGGTTCGGTATGCTCTTTCCTTCAAAATTGCCATTCGCGGTAATCCCATACCGCACGCAAAAAGCGTCTCCTTCTTCCTGTCCCAGGATCCGCCTTATTTCCTCCTGTGTAAACACATAGTACTTTCCTTCCACACCATCGCTGTCCGCATCCTGTCCGCAGTAAAATCCGCCCTGTGCATCCGTAAGCTCCCGTTCCACATATCCGAGAACCTTCCTGGCCACACATTCATACAGCTTCCGCCCTGTCCGGCTGTACGCTGCCAGGTAAGCGATGGCAAGCAGCGCATTGTCATACAGCATTTTTTCAAAATGCGGCGCCAGCCATCTGTCATCTGTAGAATATCTGGAAAATCCTCCGCCAATATGGTCAAATATCCCTCCGCGGTACATCTGTGTCAGAGTCGTTTCCGCCATATCCAATGCCTCCCGGCTGTTTTCCCGAATGCCGTACTCCAGAAGGAACATCAGATTATGAGGTGTGGGAAACTTCGGGGCACCGCCGAATCCGCCGTTCTTTTTATCGAAGTTATTCTCGAACTGCCGGAAAGCCAGATGTACCATGTCTTTTCCCGGTTCGGCCGCCGTCGGCTGTTCCTGTTCTTTTACATATGCAGTTATCTGTTCGGCGCTGTCCAGGATTTTTTCTTTTTCCAGCTTCCATTGTGCAGCCGCTGCCGTCAGCAGCTCCTGCAGCCCCACACTGCCGTAACGGGCTGTTGGAGGAAAATACGTGCCCGCAAAAAATGGCCTGCAGTCAGGCGTCATGATTATGGTCAACGGCCAGCCGCCCTGCCCTGTCATAGCCTGACAGACCGACATATATACGGAATCAATATCCGGCCGTTCCTCCCGATCCACCTTTATACAAACGTATTCTCTGTTTAAAAGTCCGGCTATTGCAGCATTTTCAAAGGATTCCCGTTCCATAACATGGCACCAGTGACAAACTGATTAATCGAACACACCTAAGAGTACCCAATACTTAAAAAAATCGGTTTGTCCTCCGCCTTTGCTTTCGCAAACGCTTCTTCACACCAGGGGAACCAATCCACAGGATTGTAGGCGTGCTGAAGCAGATATGGGGACTTTTCATTGATTAAGCGATTGGGTACGTTTTCAGCTGTATTCATGGGCATCACCTTCTTTCTTTATATAAGTAGATTTAGTATTGTGCAATAATGAAAAAAAGATACTGCCAAACGGAGCTGACTGTATCTTTTTCATTAAGGAAAAGTGATATATGTGAAATGGTATCAACATCTGATAATCGCATTATCCGGTTTTCTTATCAATCAAGAAGGTCTCTCATCTTTCTCGCAAGGTATAGCGGCATATTAGTAATCAGACCATTTTTCAGGTAACCACGCTTAGAAAAGCGAATAGCATGTTCAGGCTTTTTCTCTATTATATAACGTTTAAAAGACGGCGCAGATTTATCCTCTCCTCCCTTTGTTTCAATGGGAATAATTTCAGTGCCATGCTGGATAATGAAGTCAATCTCACTGTTCTTGTCGGAATAATATCTCGGCTCAATATCAAATTGTCCTCGAAGCTGCTGCAAGACATAGTTCTCAGTTAGCGGCCCTTTGAACTGATAATCATTTTTTAAGAGAATCGCACTGTTATCCAATCCGGCCATATGCTTGAGAAGTCCGGTATCAAAGACAAAAAGCTTAAAATTATCCAGCTTGTCAAAAGCAGAAAGCGGATGTTCCATCTTGGAGACATTATACACACGGTTTATCATTCCTGCAGAAACAAGCCATTCAATCGCTTCCTCAAAATCTCTGGCTCTCCCGCCTTCGCGGACAGCACCGTACATAAACTTCTCGTTAGGCTTTGCAAGCTGAGAGGCAATGCTTCGAAACACCATAAGGATGCGTCCGCTGTTGACCTTTCCGTTGTGCTTTGAGAAGTCGTTCTCATAGACCTCTATGAGTTCTCTTTGTATCCGGGCTATCCTGGCCGGATCCTTATACTTAACCCATGATGTAACACATTCAGGCATACCGCCAATAATGAGATAATAGTTATAGGCTTCAAGTAAACGATTATGGAATATTTCCTCAATATGCTGTTCCTTTTCAATACTGCAATAGTAGGCATATAAGGGCTCATCAATCGCCTCCAGGAATTCATCAAATGTCAACGGGAAGATGTCAAGAAGATTGACCATGCCTACCGGATATGACTTCGGCTTTGCAAGCAGTGTTCCAAGAAGGCTTCCGGCGGCAATCACATGATAATCGTTTGCTTTTTCTTTAAAATACTTCAGAGAGTTCAATGCTTCCGGACATTCCTGGACTTCATCAAAGATAATCAGAGTTTCACCTGGAATAATCTTCTCTCCGGCAATCATGGACAACAGTTCAATAATTCTATAAGGATTTTTATTTACCTCAAAGATAGACTTGAGTTCGTCTTCCTCATCAAAATTGAAATAAACATAGCTGCTATAATAGTTTTTTCCAAACTCCTTCATCAGCCATGTCTTACCAACCTGTCTTGCACCTTTTAATACCATCGGCTTGCGTTCTTCACTGGATTTCCATTTTATCAAATCCTCAATTGCATTACGCTTCAAAATTATCACCACCCTTTTTAATCCACATATAACATAACACATTTTTCTGGCTTTTTCAATAAATCTATTTCACATTTTTACAGCAAAATCAGCCATTAAATTCACAATTTTCCGATTTATATATTTAAGCAGATGCGACAGCGCGGTGGTCATCTCCGCAATTCCAGGTGCAATCTGATTTTACCAATATTATTCCCCACACATGCAATATTTTTTTGTATCCAAAATCTTTGTATCCACAAAAAAAGTCTGTTTTTTCCATATAATCCTCGTTTTTATACATTCTCTTTTCCCAGAAAAGTGTTAAACTAAGTTTATCACCAAAAGGAAAATGGTATAAAGGGGAATTGGTTATGGAACATAAATTTATAACTTTTCAGAATACTCAGCAGATTATTCAGTTCGTCAATATGGTAAACAAGCTGGATTTTGATGTGGATGCCAAATACGGGAGCCGCGTTGTGGATGCGAAATCCATTCTGGGAGTAATATCTCTGGCTTCATACAAAACCATTGAAGTGATCTTCCACTCTGACGCTGATTGTAACCCGCAGATAAACGAAATATTTGATTTAGCTTCATAAGGATGATTCTATGACTCCAGAGAAAATACATTTGATCATGTTTATGGGCCAGAGTAATATGGCCGGAAGAGGAACTGCCGAACAGGCCCCAGCAGTGCAGGATGGTACCGGATATGAATATCGTGCCGTTACTGCCCCGGATCGTCTGTTCCCGCTGGCAGAACCCTTCGGAAAAGATGAAAATAATATCGCCGGTGTATATGAACCCGGAATGAAAACCGGATCTATGGTATCAGCATTTGTCAATGCTTATGTTGAAGAAACCAAAGTTCCGGTTGTCGGTGTGTCCTGCTCCAAAGGCGGTTCCGCCATCGCAGAATGGCTCCCCGGGACTCCTTACTATCGGGATGCGGTATGCCGGATGAAGCGCTGCGAAGCCTTCCTTAAGAAGCAAGGGATTCCGATCGTACACCGTTTTATGGTGTGGTGCCAGGGATGCACGGATGGGGATCTGCATACGAATCCGGAAGTGTACCGGCTGCAGACCGCTGACATGATTCAGGCTTTTCAGAAAGAATGCGGAATAGAGAATTGTTTTTTGATTCAAATCGGAAATCACCGCGATGATCCGAATCGCTACCTTCCTATACAGGAGGCTCAGCTGCGATTGGCGGAGCAGGAACCTGATATAATTATGGTAAGCCGTCAATTTGCCGAATTCGCTGAGCGGGGATTAATGAAGGACGAATTTCATTACTGTCAGGAAGGCTATAATCTGGTTGGGACGGAAGCCGGGAGAAATGCAGGACGTTATGTGACACAAAATAAATAAAAGACAGACTGATAAGCAGAAAGAGGCCCTCTCTGATTCAACGAGACGGCCTCTTTCCTTCCTTACCTGCTATTCTCCAAATCCAGCAGTTCATTCCCTGCAAGCAGAACAATCCCAATCCCATGATTATCATTCACTACCCAAAACAATTCATCACGGTAGTATTCCTTCGTAAACGAAAATCCCGAGCCCTTACACACTCCGTAGACTGACCCGTCTTTATCAATACAGTATTCCGTCAATCCCTTAAATCCTTTCTCCGTCGCTTCTCTGTAAAGAAACGCCTCTTCCCCATACCACCCATTCTTAACGCCTTTGCAAAATGCATATGTAAACATAGCGGTGCAGGAGGCTTCTTCATAAGACGAGGGATCCGTAAGCACCTGGTGCCACAGGCCATTCCCGCCCTGCAGCCTTCGATAAGAACCGCTCAGTGTCAGGAACAGCTTCATAAGCTCATTGTAATTCTCCAGTTCTTCTGTCAGTCCATCCAGAAAATACGCCAGCGAAAACAATACCCAGCCATTCCCGCGTCCCCACGGAATACCCGTCGCACATTTCCTGTCCAGATCATAAACATGGGAAAACACACCTGACTCCGGCAAAAATAAGTAAGAGGAAAACTTCAGGAACTGCCTGGCCGCCAGCTCAAGTGCCTCCGTATCGCCGGTTATATCATAAAGACACCTTAAAAACGGCGTGCTCATATATAAATCGTCGGCCCAGATTGTTGCTGTACCATGCGGACCCGCAGCAGGGCGGTAAAAGGTTCCATCCTCCAGCTTTGTTAGCTTATGAACGATAAATTCCCTTATCCGGCCGGCGATTTCCAAATACCCTTCATCCGGATCCAGCTTATAGCTTTCCAGCATGGCAAGCCCCATGGAACCGCAGTCATCCAGGCATTCCAGCCTCACTAAATTTTGATCATATGCAGGAGCACCGTTCAGCTCTTTATCAAAAACCGCTGATTCATACAAGGTTACACACGTTTTTATATGATGCTCCACATAACTTTTAAGCTCTTCCTTTCCCAGGCTCACTGCCGTCCTGAGCAGGCCAAAGAGTGTTACCCCAAGCGGATAATCCCATCTTCCGAAAGCGCTTCCTCCCTGACTGACCCAATGCTTATCACTGTAAGAGCCTTCAAAAAAAGTACGGAGGCACATATTTTTTCTATCAAGAAGCCAGCGCTTTCCGCCCGGCATTGTCAACAGATTAAACAGCCCTTCCCTTTCTGCTTCCGCCTCTGACCCGAAGCATCCCGCATAAACCCAGCTTTCATCCGTTCCATTTATTTTCCCCGGCGGAAGAAGCTCACAGCCTTTTATCTGCACCACAGCGCCATAAGCCGTTCCGCCGCACCTGCTTATAACCGTCAAATCCATACTGCAACATGGCGGGACAGCAATTGCATGGGTTCCTGCTTCACACACAAGCTGCAGTTTTCCTCCCAGATATACCTTATTATACCCAAAGCTCTCAATTACCAAAGAATACGCATCGTCCCCTCCCGCTCCGGTCCTCAGCTTACACCAGGCAATACAGTATCCTTCTTCTTCAGGAAATATCCGCTGCTGCGGAGTGGCTGCTCCAATCGTTTCTTTTTCCGCATCCGGGTTCCAGTGAATCCTGTCTGCTTCTGCCGAATCCCAATCCGGGCCTTCCGCTGTGCCGTTCCCCCACACAGGCTTTGTCTCCAGCAGGTCCGACCATACCCATCCTGCCTGCCCTTGTCTTCCTCTCAGCGGAGACAAAACCGCTGTCTGAGGCAGGGAAAGCTGACAGCCGAAACCGGCAGCCGTCCTTCTGCATATCATAGTAATCGTATTTCTTCCCGGTTTCAGTTCCGCATCAATCGAATGCCACAGCTCCTGATTTATTTCATCCGTAAACGTCGACCGGAATAACAGCCCTCCATTCAAATAAAGCTCTGTCGGGGAAAAGCAGGAAATCCCTATCGTCACCGTTTTTTCCAGGCCGCTCATCAGCATGCCGCCGACTATGGAATATCCGTCCGTGCCGGCTCCTGATACAGAAGCCAGATCAATCTTCCAGCTTCCATCAGATGTTTGTTTAAACTGTTCCGTACTGACCGCACGCACCCGGAAGGCTGCAGGCGGATTCGCCCCCACGTACCGGTCTGCGATTACCGACAGCCGGGATTCAAGTGTTCCGGTATCCTCTGCCATACTCCATTCAGGATCGAAATAGGGAAGCTTCCTCATTTTATCTGATCTCCTTACCATTGAAATCCACTGTCATCGTTTTTCCATGATATGATATTACATACTCATTTGTATCAAATTCCGCCTGGCAGTATGGATTATCATATCTCTTATAATGATCCAACTTAATCTCACGGCCATCCACAGTAAAAGGCTTATCCCATCCGGACGTGACAAGTCCGAGGGACGGCGACTGATAACGGATGTCAAATGTGTCTCCTTCAATCTGCGACGCCGACACCGCCTCCGCAAACCTTTCAAAGCTGCCGTAGGTTTTCTGATCACCCATTTCACAGATCCATACATTGGCATGGCCCGGAACCCAGTAATCATAGGGAAGCGCCCTTTCGAACTCCTCTTCCCAGCTGTCCTTATAAACAGAGCGGAATAATTCCGGATCCTTATCGTTCCACCATCCCTTTTTCAGAGAATAAAGCGCTGCGTATCCTTCTTCTTTCCTTCCGATAATCCAGCCGTTTTTCATTACAACCTCATCGAATTCCCGCTGCGGGAAATAAGCATGCGTACAGAGGCCGTGCGAACTGTCCGCCGGAATACGGTGAATGGAGATCAGCACGTTCTTATATGCAGCCGCCTTCGGCATACAACCGTTCCCCACAAAATAATTTGGCCTTCCCTTATATTCCCCGGAACCGGGATGTGTTGCAAACACAATAGCCCGTCCGCCTAAGGATGCCTGCCAGATATGCTGCTGAAAGTTTCCTCTTCCCTTCCTGTAATTCTGGGCGCAGCTTAACATATAATCCTGCGTTTTATAGGAGTAAATCTCCACCTGGGTCAGCGCCGATGAATTGGGATCGGGGTCCGTATATACCCCCGCCGCATCGCACATCCTGAACTTCTCCAAATTAGCCGTAACCGCCGCATCTATATTATACCACTCCGGACAGAATTTTCTGGAATTATTTATAACCGACCGGTGGTAAAAGGTATGCAGGCTCCAGTACAGCATAATATTATCAAAATCAGCCGGATCGATGCCATATCGCTCGGAATCCTCCACATTCAGGCTCATTCTCTGCCTGTTTTCTGATTCTTCAGGCGGATTCAGCGCAATCTCACAAATAACGTCACTGCACTGGTAATCATAAACCGCCAGAAGGATCGCCGCAGGCTCCAGCCCTCCGTCCACATAGCCCTTTCCCCACTGCTCCGCCGCCATCGCATTCGCAGAAGAGAAATCCGGATTCATAGTAGGAGCATTGTACATTCTTCCGTTTGTCGCACAGAAATTTCCTTTCAGGGAATGTACGGCGATATCAAAGAACAGAAGCTCGATCAGCCCTTTTGCCTGGCTCCGTATTTCCTCTTCTTCAGCAAGCTGGGATAATATCAGGAGTCCCAGCATATCCTCCGCATAATATCCGTTTGACAGCCACTCAGAGAAGCCGAAGCGCTTCCTCCATGTAAGCCATCGTTTCAAATAGGTGCGGCCATGCTCTCTGTGCCACTCTCCGTTTTCTCCATTATTGGTAAAGATCCTGTCACGGTAAAGCTGACCTGCCAGGTACTCAATAGAATGAAACAAAACCTGATGGTTTTCCGTAAAATAGCAGGGCAGGTGGATGTCCACGCCCGGTTCATCAATCCAATATTTAAAGTTGAGGACAGCATCCTCCAGCCCTTGCAGCAGCTCCTCCGTCAAAAGAGAGGAATCCCGGTAACGGTATAATATGGTCAGGAAAGCCGGTATCACAAAATCACCGCAGTCCAGCCTTTCATTTACCCGGTAAAGCGACTGTCTGATATAGGGAAGATGAATCGGCCCGGTTTCCATTCCTCTGTTTAAAAGCTCAAGCCTCGCCAGTTCAAAATAAACCGTCTGAAAATTATTCATCAAATCATACTTCAGATACTTATTCGACTCCCCGCCTTTTACAATATGTTCCAGATACGCTGTTGATTTTTTCTTTCCATTCCGAATTTCTTCAAAATAAGCTGTTTTCATAATATAGTCCACCTCATATTGTAACCATTCGTAAGACGGTGCGCCCGGAAATAAATCGGGCGCACCGTCAGCTGCATTATTTATTTTTTCCGTTCTCTTCCGGGGTTACATAATCTGTTTTTATTTATTGCTGAAATAAGCGGTACGTTCTTCATTTATAGTTTCAACACCCGCATCCTTCAATGCCGCCATAAAGGAATCCCAGTCAGCCTCGAATTCATCTTCCGGACATGTAATGACTTTTACCAGCCATTCATCTCTGACAAGGTTGATATCCGCTGCAAGCTTAGCCTGTGAAGGAGATGTGTAAAGGGAATCATCGATATCCTCAATGTGGTCTCCCACTAAAGCATATTCCTGATCTGCGATGAAATGATCTTCATACCCGGGATACTGCTTTGCAGTCGCTTTATTGAAGTCATCCACTGTCTCAAAATAACCCGCATTTCCTGTAAGGAACAGGTCTCCGCGAATCCAGTCTTTATCAGCGGTGTTATAATCAGGGTCGATAACAACAGGAACCCCGTCTTCATCATATTCAAAATGTTCCCCTTCAAAACCGTGATAAAGAGTAAAGCCGCCCTCTTTTGTGCACATCCAATCAAGATAGGTAACACAGGCCTCCACCGTTTCTTCATCTGCCGTCTTAGGACAGAACGCGATCAGGCCGCCTTCCGAATATGTGGTGGAATACTGCTTGTTGTCCCAGATATTCTTCAGAGGAGGGATTGCCACAAGGTCAGCATCCGGGTAGTTCTTTCTCAATGTGGGCAATGCATAGCCTAACCGGGAATCGATATTCGCACCCACATGATCCTCAAATGTTGCCATATTGCCGTTTACAATATAACTGATATAGTCATCCGTGGGCAGTGCATAATATTCAGGATGGACCAGGCCGTTGTTATAAAGCTTATTCCTGAAACGGTAGAACTCCTTCATTCCTTCATCATAGTAATCCCTTGTAAGCTTACATGAAATAAGGGACTGCAGAGGATCCGACGCAAGCTTTGAAAATGCCGCAAGGAAATAGCCGTCATCCCATGCTGTGGTTCCGATGATATCCGTCCTTCCGTCCGGATTGTTTTTAGTCATCTGTTCAACCAGATTATACAGCTCGTCAACCGTGGTCGGCACACTGAGACCGAGGGCATCCATCCAGTCCTTTCTGACAAAGAAGTTACTGCGGGCGGTCGTTGCACGTCTGGCCACGATTCCATACAGCTCATTCCCGTTCGTCCTTCCCATATCAATGACGCTTTCCCCAAGATACTTCTTTAAGTTGGCAGCCTGTCCCTCACCGTCAACAAACTCCGACAGATCCCATACGCCTCCCTGATCATAATAATCTTTCGCTTTGGAGTAGGTATAGGTCAATACAATATCAGGGGCAATCCCGCCCGCCATCATACTGGTCATCTTGTCAATTTCGTCTGATCTGGGAACAGCAACGAATTCAACATTAATGCCGACCTTTTTCATTTCCTCCTGTACATAATTCGTCCATTTGTTGTCCGTAATGGTTGACCCTGAAGGCGCATTTTCCCGGTCAAACAATTCAACCTGAATCGTTACGTTATCAAACTGCTTCGAACCATATGTAGTCTGATAACCACTGGAGGATGCCTGCTCCTCTCCCGCTCCTTCGCTTGCGGCCGCAGCCTCGTTTCCGCCGACCTCCGCGGAGGAACCGCCCTCAGTGCTTGTTCCGGCCGCTTTTCCGCATCCGGCAAATAATGACGCTGTCATTGCCAACGCGAGCAGACCTGAAAGTACCTTTTTCTTTTTCATAAAATTTTCCCCTTTCTACTATTTCGTAAATCTATATTTATGACCGTTTCCGGTCAGATTTACCCTTTCACAGAGCCAAGCATGACACCCTTGACACAGTATTTCTGAAGCCATGGATAAACAACCAGAATCGGAAGTGTTGAAACTACTACTATCGCCATTTTCAGGGACTGCGTCAGTACCATGGTACCCGCAATATTATCCGCGGAATTGGTGGTCAGCTCGCTTCCGAACAGCAATGATCGCAGCCTGAGCTGAAGGGTGTATTTATTAACGTCCTGAATATAAATCAATGCTTCAAAATATGAATTCCAATACCCCACCGCATAAAAAAGCCCCATGGTTGCAATGATCGGCAATGACAGCGGAAGAATGATTTTAACAAGTATCTGCATATAGGAAGCCCCGTCTATCCGGGCGGCATCCTGCAGGCTTTCAGGCAGTTCCCTGAAAAAAGTCCTCATGACTATAAAATTAAATACACTGATCGACTGCGGAATAAACAGCGCCCCGAGCGTATCGTACAGCCCCACATTCTTTACCACCAAAAAGGTGGGAATCATGCCTCCCCCGAAATACATCGTGAACAGGATCATGCCTGTCAGCACCTTTTTGCCCGGCAGATCATTTATGGACAGCGCGTATGCCGCAAACGTAGTGAGCACCAGGCTCAGGGCCGTACCTAAAAGTGTGATGATAACCGTCGTTCTCATGGATGTCCAAATCGTACTCCTGCCCAGAATCTGCTTATAGGCCTCCATCGAAAAATCAATCGGATAAAAGGTAACCCCTCCGGAAAGTACCGCATCATAGCCGCTGAAAGAGATGGACAGCACATTCAAAAAAGGATACAGACAGACAAAGGTCAACAGAATGATCAGAAGATAATTCAGCGCAGTACCTATCGTTATTTTTTTCTTAACCGCTTTTTTCACAGACATGCTCTTCATCCTTATATAATCCCTTCCTCACCTATTAATTTTGCGAACCGATCCGCACCCAGCAGGATAATAATATTTACAACCGACTGAAACAATCCGATAGCCGTTGACTCACTGTACAGCGCCTTTTCAATACCAATTCGGTACGTATAAGTACTGATTACCTCCGACACTCCCATCACCTTGTTATTTCCCAGAAGCAGAGGGGCGTCCAGGCCGATTGACATCATCTTGGACAGAGAAAGAATCAGCATAGTTACTATGACAGACTTAATGCTCGGCAGTGTTATATAAATCAGACGCTGGAACCTTGATGCCCCGTCCAGATAAGCCGCCTCATATAAGCTCTCATCAACCCCGGTAAGCGCCGCCAGATATATGATTGTCCCCCATCCTATTTCCTTCCAGACGTGGCACACAATATATGTAAAAATCCACCATCCTTTTTCGCTCAAAAACGGAATTGCGTCAAATCCCAGTCTTTGCAGAAGCATATTAATCGTTCCATTCTGCAGGGCAAACATATTGGTCGCTATTCCGGCAACAACCACCCATGATACAAAATGCGGCAGGTAAAGGATGGACTGCGTTACCTTCTTGAATTTTGCACTTCCCAACTCGTTCAGCATCAGGGAAACAATAATAGTCAACGGAAAACTGACTGCCAGTGATGTCAGATTCAGGACAAATGTATTTTTGATGGCAAGCCAGAAATTCTTATTTGCAAAAACTTTTTCAAAAACTTTAAATCCGATCCAGGGGCTGTCGAAAATCCCTTTGAAAATGTTGTAGTCCTTAAACGCAATGGTAATCCCGTACATCGGCGCATATCGGAATACCAAAAAATAAACAACGACAGGCAAAAGCATCAGATAAATCCATTTATAATTCCACGCCTTCACCAATGTCTTTTTTATATCCTTTCCCATCATATCCTCCTCTTTTTTTCATAAAATATTGCACGAACTTTTTATACGTATATCTGTTTTTACAACATATTTTTATAAACCATGCCTCCATTTCATAATTTCATTTGTGCACCATTTATCATTTTTTCTCAAGAACATTCGAATTATATCAAAAAGGAATATATATGGACATAGAAAAAGTAAAGATAATTTGTAATTATCATTGCCCGTTTTATCATATAATGTTATACTGTAAAAAATAAATAATCGATAGGAGTATTTATTTATATGAGAAGAATAATTTACCCTCTCCCGCACACCCATTCAGATTTCAATATAGATAATGCTTATAACGATGAGTTTACTGTCGATTTAATTTACTATAACCACCGGTATCCCACTCCGGAATGGACTATCCCGCAGAGTATTATTGACTTTACGGATGTCACATACATCCTGGGCGGCGAGGCCGAATATTCTATCAACGATGAAGTTTATCCCGTGTCGGCAGGAGATTTAATCTGTATCCCGCACGGAAGTAAACGAAGCGCGAAAACCTTTCCGAACCGCCTTATTGAAAGCCAATGCCTGAATATCGTCGTCCACACTCCCAAAGGGGCGCCGTTTTCCCTGCCCTTTCCGCTCATCTGCAGGATTGGGAACCACCCGGATCTCTCCTTTCTGTATGATGAAATCCAAAAGGCTGTTTTGTTAAAAAAGCCTGGCTGCAGGCTCCATGCGCAGGCCTACATTCTGCTCATTTTAGAAGAATTTTATCAGCTTCTTTATACGAAAAAGGAAAACAGAATAACTGATTTCCGGGTGAGAAAGATTATGGAATATGTGGCTGTCCATTACAATCAGTCGCTGAAGCTTTCCGACGCCGCCAGGATCGTGGATTTAAGCCCTGTCTATTTCGGCAATTTGTTTAAACAGCAGACAGGTATGTCCTTTCGGCAATATATCACCACCATAAGACTTAATCAGGCGGAAAACATGCTTCTGAACGGAGAAAATACGGTAGGGGAGGTTGCAGAATTATGCGGATTCTCAGATGCGTTTTATTTCAGCAAGGTATACCGGGAGCAAAAGGGGATATCACCATCTAAGGTTTCACGGTTTCATGATAACAGATGACCGGCTGTTCCTACTGGGATTCAGATAATCAGGATTCCGCGGCAAAGAAAAAAGGTATGGCCTGCGCCATACCTGTCCTTACTTTCTTTGCATGCTTTATGCTATTTCTTCAATCCTGTTCTTTAGCCGTCTCACTTTAAGATCCAAATGCCCGTCTGCAATGAATCCAATCTTTTTATTTGTTTCATTTTCCAATGTAAGCTGAACTTTTTTGACATCACTTTTTAACGGCTCAATTGTTTTTGCCATAATTTCGGCAATCAATTCTAAATCTTTCTGTTCCAACATTTTGTTACCCCCAGTAATAGTTAAGGCCATGTCCCTCTTCCATATTTAGGGTTTATCATACAGCACATATCAGGGCAAGTATAAAAACATTCACCCGGCAGCCCGCTATGGCTCGATCCTCTATTTCGCTGACAAGAATCGCTTTTCCTTTCAACCTGATGTACGGGTCCAGTCAGTTTCCCTGCACAAACAGGCTTTATAATAATAGCCTGTTTAAGTCTGGCATTACCTTATATGCATTCAATACCAATCATGCTTCTCCCCCCGGTCGAGGGCATTCATCCGCTCCATCTCCTCCTCTGAGAGCGAAAATCCAAAAAGATCCAGATTTTCCCTGATATGCTCCGGATTGCCGGAACCGGGAATGACCCCAACACCCTTTTGCAGATTCCAGCGCAGAATGACCTGCGCAGAGGACACATCATGGGCTGCGGCGATCTCAGAAATGGTTTCATCCCCCAGCAGCTCACTTGTGTGGCCGCGTCCGCCCAGCGGATACCAGCCCTGTACGACAATGCCCAGATCCTGGATAAAGGGAATCACATCATTTTCCTGGTAATAGGGATGTATTTCATTCTGTACCAATGCAGGGGTGACTGTTACTTGCGGCAGGAACTCGGTCAGTTCCTCCACATACCAGTTGGACAACCCGGCAGAGCGTATTTTCCCGTCAGCTGCGGCCTGCTCCATTGCTTTATAGGCGTGTACATCATTTTCCCCGGGGTGATGGAGAAGCATCAGATCAATGTATGTAAGGCCCATTCTCTGTAAAGCCTCGTCAATGGCTTCGGCGGCATTGGCGAACTGGTTCGGATAGAGCTTTGTTATGACGAAAATTTCATCTCTCGGCACACCGGATTCGCGGATGGCCTTTCCCACAGCCGCCTCGTTATGATACATATAAGCAGTGTCAATCAATCTGCCGCCCGCTTCCAGCAGGGCGCTGACGGAACGCGCACACTCCTCGTCCGACAGGCTGTAAGTACCAAGCCCCATGATGGGCATCTCATAACCGCTGTTTAACAACACGGTTTTTGTTTCAAAGTCAAAAGACCCAACTGTGTTTTCTGCTGAAATATCCAAGTTATCAATCCACTCCTTTACGCTTTCTTTTGTTGTCCCAGCCGGAAACCGTTCACCCGGCCTCCATGCAGCGGTATCCGGACAGAGACTATGCAGATTGGTATCGCTGGAGCCTATGCCGCTGCTATGGGAGGTACAAAAAGGAACAATGGTTTTTCCGCTGAAATCATAGCTTTCCAGAAAGGTACTGATTATCCTCGGCGCCTGTCCGTGCCAGATGGGGTAAGCGAGAAACACAGTATCGTAGTTTTGCATATCCCCAACCTCACCTGAAATTGCAGGGCGGGCGGATGGGTCGCTTTGTTCACGATTCGCGCGGCTCGATGAATTGTTATAATCCAAATCCTCCTGTGTATAGGGCGTTTCAGGGACTATCTCATAAATATCAGCCTCTAAAATATCAGCCGCATATTGGGCAATCTTTTCTGTTGTTCCGGAAGCGGAAAAATAGGCGACTAAAATTGTGCTCTGCTTTTTCATGTTTGATGTATCCAAAGTGTCGTCATCGGGGATTTCCGTTGGCAGCTCAAGCGTGGTCTGTAAGGCAGCTGATGGTTCCGGCTGCGGTACCTGCGCTCCCTTACCGCAGGCTGCCAGCCCGGGTGCCGTCAGCAGCACACAAAAGCAGGCAATCACTCTCTTCATCCTTGTTCCAAAATCCATATCTCCGAGATTTGCGCTCCGCTTGGGGAGACGTTTCTTATCAAAGCCACGTTTTTTCATACTAAACTCCTTTCCGGCCGGAAATCTGATCGGCTTCAACGAGCCTGATAATTTTAGCCGGCACGCCGCATCATTTTTTTATCTGATAAATCAGGTAATCCAGGCAGGAGATTTTCTTTTCCTCTTTATGTATCTGTGTTAAGAGTTGGTTTCTGTGAATTTCCAGCAATTCTAACTGCTTCTCTTTTTGATTTTCATCAAAATACCGAAGAAAATTCTCTATTATTCCTGCACTGCATCCAGCATCCTTCAGGTTTTGAACAATCGCATCTCTGTAATCCGGATTCATCATTACTTCATACCTCATTATCAATCACCAAACATCGGTTGCTCCTTCTTACCAAATATGTGTTTTTACTTCACACTTATTATAAAATGGGAAAAGAATAATAACAAATACTTATATTTAATTAACTTGTATAGTTAAATCCTATTGTCATTCGTGCCAGACTTATTTTATGGTTTATTTCATACCTATCCTTTAAGTCGTTTTTTCAGCAATATTCTGAGATACAGGAACTGACAAAAAACGGATTATGGATTAGGAGAGTGCCAAACGGAATTATGGGTACTTCAATATTTTCTTGCAATTGCAAGGGAGCAAAGCATTATACGGGCTGCCGAATCAGCTCTCGTTGTCCATGAAATTATGTTCGGAAGCCCCCGGTTATAACGAAAATTATCCTTCTGATATATATATGAGTATAAATGGCAGAAGCTGTGGTCTTTACCAGTCTCCAGGGGATTATACTGCCGGCGTGGAATTTATACGCCTGATTTCTGGCAAAACGGCCTGACCCAGTATGGGAAACTGGCTACCTGGGAAATCAATCAGGAAGGTACTTTTATTAATGGAGAAAGAGTCAGTAATCTTAGAATTGAAGAATTGCAGGTAGAGACCGGGGATTATATTAAGTTCAGAATAGAATGCCGTGAAACCAGCAAAAAACTGCGGAGGATTTAATTTGTTTGGGGAAAAAGCCGGGGATTATGATCAGCCTATTATACTTACTTTGGGGCATTAGGTGTCAAATTATCGCACATTCGTTTCATTCTGCTTTCACCCGCAATCCGGTCAAAAATAAATAAAAGGTATCTAAAAAAACAGTAGACGATAACAATATTCATCCACTGTTTTTTTTATTAATTATTAAAAATAAATTTTCCAGACGTACACATGCTTCCAAGGGAGGAAAATACCACACTATTTTCTCAAGTACTTACCGGTAATACTCCGTGGATTAGCCGCCACCTCATCAGGCGTTCCGGCTGCAGCAATGCGTCCCCCGTCCATGCCTCCTCCGGGTCCCATATCGATCACATAATCTGCATTTGAAATGACATCCAAATCATGCTCTATCACAAGGACCGTAGCACCACATTCCACCAACCGGTCAAAAACTGTCAGCAGGGTGCGCACGTCAAGCGGATGCAGGCCTATGGTCGGTTCATCAAACACAAAAACCGTCCCCTCCTGCTGCCTGCCCATCTCAGACGCCAGCTTCAGCCGCTGGGCTTCGCCGCCGGACAGACTGGGCGTTTCTTCGCCAAGAGTAAGATAGCCAAGACCCAACTCCTCAAGAACCTGCAGCCGCTGCCTTACTGTTTTCAAATCTTCACACGCCGTCAGCGCATGCTTTACATCCATAGCCATGATCTCCGGCAGGGAATATTCTTTTCCGGCCTTATTTGTACGCTTAATCCGTTCTGCTTTCCCGGCATATCTTGAACCCCGGCACTCCGGACAGGGTATTTCCACATCCGGCAGGAACTGCACATCCAGACTGATGCTTCCTGTCCCGTCACAGGTTGGGCAGCGAAGCCCTCCAGTATTATAGGAAAAATCGCCGGCCTTATATCCCAGCGCTTTAGCGTCCGGCGTTCTTGCATAGATTTTCCGCAGCTCATCGTGTACGTTTGCGTAGGTAGCTACGGTGGAACGCACATTTATCCCTATCGGGGCTGCATCGATCAGCTTAACCTGCCGTATCTGCTCCGCTGAAATTTCCTTTACATGAGCGGGAAGCTTTTTCCCGGCGATGACAGCTTCCAGGCCGGGGATCAGACTTTCCAGAATCAATGTGGTTTTACCGGAACCGGACACACCTGTTATGACCGTCAGCCTGCCTTGCGGTATATCGGCTTCCAGTGGTTTTACCGTATGGATCTCACCGGTGGACAAATGGATGTTCCCCAACGCAAACAGTTCCTCCGATGAAGTCCGTTTTCTCATCCTGGGCCTGTATTCCCCGGAAAGAAACGGTCCGATCTGGGAAACAGGGTTCTTTTTCATCTCCGGGACGGTTCCCTGCGCGATAACCCGTCCGCCGTCCGCGCCAGCCTCCGGCCCCATTTCAACAATCCAGTCCGCCTCCGATAAAATCTGTGTGTCATGATCCACCAGCACAACGGAGTTCCCATCTGCAATCAGATCTCGCATAACACCGGTAAGTCCGACGATATTGGACGGATGCAGGCCAATCGACGGTTCATCCAGAACGTATAACACGCCGGTAGTGCAGTTGCGGACCGCCCGCGCCAGCTGCATCCGCTGCCGTTCTCCGGTAGAAAGCGTGGCGGCGGCTCGGTCAAGGCTGAGGTAGCCAAGTCCCAAATCCATCAGCCGTTTTGCCACAGTCTGAAACGATTCGCAGATTACCCCGGCCATAGGACGCATTTCCGCCGGCAGTTCTCCCGGTACCCTGGCTACCCACGATACCAGGCGGGCAAGCGGCATACTGCAGGCTTCATCCAGGGTAATCCCCCGCAGCTTAGGCATCCTCGCGGCGGCAGAAAGCCGGGAACCGCCGCAATCCGGGCATATCCCCTGCTTCAGAAATTTTTCCACCCGCTTCATTCCCTTTTCGTCCTTTACCTTGGCAAGGGCGTTTTCTACGGTATAATTGGCATTGAAATAAGTAAAATCCAATTCCCCCGCCTGGTTGCTGCCATTCTTGGGCTTATAAAAAATATGCTTTTTTTCCGCCGGGCCATGAAAGACGATCTCTCGCTCCCTGGCGGTCAGCTGGGAAAAGGGGACATCCGTGCGTACACCCATCTCGCGGCACACATCCGTCATCAGCGACCACATCAGGGTATTCCACGGCGCAACCGCCCCTTCATCGATTGTCAGGGATTCGTCCGGTACCAGGGTATCCTGATCAACCGTGCGTACCACACCGGTGCCGCCGCAGGTGCGGCAGGCCCCCTGGCTGTTAAAGGCCAGCTCCTCTGCCGAAAGACCGAAAAACCGCTCCCTGCATTCAGGACAGACAAGCTCCTGTCCCGCCGCCACTGCCAGCGACGGTTCCAGATAGTGTCCATTCGGGCAGCGGTGGCGGGAAAGCCGGGAATACATCAGACGCAGGCAGTTCAAAAGTTCCGTTCCCGTTCCGAAGGTGCTGCGGATGCCGGGTACGCCGGGACGCTGATGCAGTGCCAGCGCCGCCGGTATATAAAGTACCTCATCCACCTGCGCCCTGGCCGCCTGTGTCATACGGCGGCGGGTATAAGTTGAAAGCGCGTCAAGATAGCGCCGCGACCCCTCGGCATACAAAACGCCAAGCGCCAGCGATGATTTCCCGGAACCGGAAACACCGGCGATACCCACAATCTGATTCAGCGGAATATCCACATCAATGTTTTTCAGGTTGTGTACTCTTGCATTCCGTACCTGAATCTGTCCGGGAATTTTATTTTCTCTATGTATTGTTCGATTGCTTTCCTTTTTTTCATCCATCTTCCGCTCACCGATCCTGTTGTTTTTTTCTTTATTATACCACCTTTTTTTCTAAATCATTTTCAATTTTCGAATCAACCCGGCGGGAACCGCTTATACATTATATTCACTTCTGCATTTTTAAAATAACGGCTTAAATTTATAGGACTGCCACCATACTTTCCATTCATGCCGTAAGAATAGGAATAATAGATTTTGTTTTCATATTTAAAGTATCCTGTACTTTTATAATCGGAAAAATATCCAACAGAAACAATTTAGCTTCACCAATCAAAAGGTTCCCTCGTCCGGAGAATTGCCGTTCATTACATACAAACCGAAATGCCTTCTTAGGTATATCAAGAAAATACATGTCACCCATATAATCTGCGGAATTAATATACTTTGACAATGTATTCTGAAGAAGATATGCCGTACCATGCCATTTGAATTCTGATATATCATCATGTCCGAGTATTTCATAATTCACATCTTGTGCACATCCTTATTCTAATTAAGTCTACTCTTAGATATATCAAGTGGCGACTGGCGATCTGCCTTTATAAACAACGAATAACGGACCGGATTTATCTATAAAAATCCGGTCTGTTATTCATTCTTCCTGACTTTTATATCACTTTCTGCCAATTCCGATAACATCATGGACAAAATACAATGCCATCGCCTCCATCCGGCGGTTTCCGTTCTCCGTAAAACCATGTATTTCTCCGGTAAATACCTCCAATTTCCCCTGGGCATATTCCTCCGCCGCATTTTTACCGTACTCTATCGGCACGATCTCATCCTGATCCCCATGCATAATCAATACCGGCTGTTTAAACTGTCTGATGTATGTATGGATATCAAGCCCCCTCAAGGTACGGAAAAACTTATTTCCAAGTTCCATCCCCCAAAATTCCAGTTTTGAAGGAATATCCTCTTCCTTTTCAAAACGTGTATTCCAGTTATCGGGAATACAAAGTGCAGGATATAACAATATCAGGCCTTTTACATGCTCTCTTCTGTCAGCAGCCGCCATAGCGCTCACAAACCCTCCCTGGCTTCCGCCGAAAAGGAATATCCGGTCTTTTTGTACCTGCTTCCATGTAAGAACCTCATCCAAAACAGCGCACAGATCCTCTTCCTCCGTATACAGGGTCATTTCCGTCGTAGAGAAACTGCTTTCATCCCGTACGCTCCCTCCGCAGAAAGTATAACACACCGTACCGATTCCATTCTCAGCAAAATACTCCGCTGAAATTTCAAAATCAGATTTATGTCCGTTATATCCATGGCTCATAATGATAAGCGGATATTCCTTAGCATCAGGCTCGTAAAAAAAGCCGTATACCGTTCTTCCGTGATGTGTAACCAATACCTCTCTCTTTTTCATCTTCTCTCCCATTTTTCAAAATATAATCTAATGCTGGGCTTTCTCCGTAATCTTATCCCTGTTCTTTTCAAATACCGGCTGCATATACTTCTTAAAAACCGGCATAAGTTCATGATCATAATTGCAGCGAAGCTCCGCTTTTACATCAAATACCATTGTCTGCTCTTTCTCAGGTATGCTGGCAGGCCAAAAAGGCAGATTACCATGATTCGGATCGCCACTCCTGGCAAAAGCCATTACCGTATCAAAAATCAGTTTCTCCAGACTTTCTGTACATCCTTCCTGTGTGGATGGTACAAATTCAGTATTATGGAATACGTAGGGAATATCAGAACAATGCCAAGGTGTCGAACCGCCTTCTATAGGCATGTCGTGATTAAACATATAAGAGTAGGTGCACTGGTTCAATCCGCTTCTTAAACGAATATATTTGTGTATGCCATTTCGGAATATGTAGTCCATTCTCACAATATCGCTGATATGTCTTTCAGGATATGCTTTCTTAAACATGGGAACAAGCTGCGCAGCAGCTTCAGTACCAAGCATTTCTTCCACAATCCGGATTTCCGCTTCCTCTGACATTTTCTTTTTATCCGCATTTCCCGGAACAAAAGAAGCCATCTCACCGAACACGGATCCCACCAACATGGGAATATGAGCGGTTTCCTTCCTGAATCCATAAAGCAGCGGATCTCCTGCGTAAAACTCGTTACGGAAAGGTAAATCTCCCACATACCTGTTTTCTTTTGCAAAATCAGGACGCACCTTCAAATAGGCATCCGCCAGTCTCTGATATGGAACCTCCTCAAGCTCTTTTACCTTACTGACGGACAATTCAGCCATAATGCTTTCAGCCAGGGCTTTCCCGCTTTCTTCTTCAGTCGGCCTTTCCACATCAAGGACACCGCTCATAGAATACCCTTTCGCATATAATCCATCCGCTCCCGGAGATTGCAGCAAGGTAGTTACTTTTCCTCCGCCTCCGGACTGACCGAATATAATCACATTATCCGGATCTCCTCCAAATTTTTCCACATTTTCCTGAATCCATTTCAGTGCTGCAATAATATCATCTCCTCCTGCATTTCCGGAATTCATATATTCATCACCAAACTCAGAAAGGTCAAAGTACCCGATAATATTCAGCCTGTGATTAATAGAAATTGTAACCACATCTCCAAATCTGCTCATGTTTTCGCCTTCATATGCTATATGTTCAATGGCAGATCCCGATTCATATCCGCCACCATGAAGCCATACCATAACCGGGCGTTTCTGTTCATCACAGGCCGGCGTCCACAAATTCAGATTCATACAGTCTTCATTCATAGGCCAGTAGCGGTGCGGTACAAATATTTCCCCGTTCGGTTTTGGCAGATACAGCTGCGGACAAACATATCCATAGCTTGTGGCATCAAACACATCCTTCCAAGCCGTAACAGGCTCTGGCGCATGGAATCTCTTCGCCTTCGCATACGGGATCCCTTTAAATACATAAATATCCTTCAGGATATATCCCCTTACTTTTCCTTTCGTAGTTTCTACTACTGCCGTTCTGTCATCAAATTGAAATCTTGTCTCCATCTTCCCCTCCATTAACCTTTTATTGATCCTATCATAACACCTTTTACAAAATATTTCTGTACAAAGGGATAAATACAAAAAATCGGAAGTGTACCCACTACGATAACAGCATATTTTACCACTCTTGTTAAAAGAAGTGTTGCCGCCGAGCTTGCACTGTCTCCTGCCGCCAGCATAGCAGCCCCCTGCTGAGATGTAATTAAATCCTTTAATACAAGCTGAAGCGGCCACAAGTCTCTATCCTGAAGATATATCATAGCTATAAAGTAACTGTTCCACTGTGCAACAATCAGGAATAAAGCGATTACGGCTAAACTGGCTTTGGACAAAGGATAATAAATCCGGAATAATATTGTCCATGCGCCGGCGCCATCCAGTTTTGCACTTTCTTCCAGGCTATCGGGAATCGACAGGAAAAAAGTCCGCATTATGATCAGATTCATTGGAGTAATGCATCCCGGAATAATAATAGCCCACATGGTATCCAGCATATGCAAGTTATTCATAAGTATATAGTTGGGAATCAGGCCTCCGTTAAACATCATAGTGAAGGTGATCAGCAGCATCACCGGATTTTTCAGCTTCAGATTCTTTCTTGACAGCACATATGCACCAATTGATGTAAAAAGCACTCCAAGCAACGTCTGCACCGAAACATATATCAATGTATGCAGGTATCCATTCCAAACTGTATATGATTTCAGGACTTCTCTGTATCCGATAAGTGAAAATTTTCTCGGCCATAATACAAGCCCCTTGCTCAGGGCAAGAGCTTCCGGTTCCGAAAAAGAGGACATAATTACATGAATAATCGGCAGGATGCAGATAACCGATATTGTGGTCAGCAGTATTGCATTACATACCGAAAACACAGTTTTTCCCACACTTTTTGATTCAACCATAGTCCCTCCTAGAACAAGTTCGTGTCGCTGAACTTTTTCGCCAGCTTATTTGCCACAACAATAAGTACAAAATTAATTACAGAATTAAACATTCCGACTGCTGTTGAATAACCGTAGTTGAACTCTTGCAGACCTTTTCTGTATACAAATGTGGAGATTACATCTGCCGTTTCATAAATGTTTGCATTATACAGAAGTATAATTTTTTCTGCGCCTACAGCTAACATAGTTCCGCATTTCAGTATAAGCATAATAATAATCGTAGAAGAAATTTCCGGTATTGTAATATGTATCGTCTGCTGCCACCTGTTTGCGCCATCTATTGCGGCGGCCTCGTACAATTGCTGATCAACTGCAGACAGTGTAGCGACATAAATGATACTGGAATATCCCAGCCCCTGCCAAAGCTCGCTTACTGTCATTATTGCCCTGAAATATTGGGGATCAGCAAGAAGATTTTTGCTTTCTCCTGTCAGCGCTGTCATTAACGTTCCTCCCAGAATCCCGTCTGAAGAAGTAAAATCAATAATAATGCCTGCCAGTACCACCAAAGAAATAAAATATGGCATGTAGGTGATTGTCTGCACTGCCTTCTTAAACCGCAGCCGCCTGACTTCATTCAGTAACAAGGCGAATATAATTGGTAGCGGGAAGCAGATTAGTAGGCTTAGCAGGCTGATGATAACCGTATTTCTCAGTACACGACCAAAATACACGCTGTTAAAAAAATCTATGAAATTTTTTAAGCCCACAAAGCTGCTTCCGAGAATTCCGCTTGCCGGCCGGAAATTCTGAAAGGCTATTACCAGTCCCCCCATAGGGATATAGGAAAACACGATAAAATAAATGAGTACCGGAAGCAGCATCAAATAGTAAGCTTTGTTTATTTTAATATCATGGAGTAAGCCTTTTTTCTTTTTCACATCCATCTCTCCAATGTCATCTGTCATTATATCTGTCATAGCCAGTCTGATAGATACTCAAGGCATCTTCAATTCCCATAGAGTAAATCTGCCGGACGGTATTATCCCAGTTTGCCAAAGCCGCACCGTCAGTGATTGCTTTGATGGTTTCCTCCTGCACATAGGTGGAAATATCACTCATAATTGTTGATACCTGCTGCTCTTCTTCTGCTGTCAGAGACCAGATCGTATTATACTGTTCTGTCGATTCTGTCCAGATTCTATTCCATTCCTGATTCTCTTTTGATTTAAATTGCGCATTCCGGTATTTCGCTTCATCCGATACTGCAAAAACACACGCTACATTCAGGCGAAGCCCATCAGAAGAACCTGAGGGATAATTCAATATTTTATCAGTAAACGTCGGTTCACCGTCAACTAATGTATAAGTTTCTCCTTCAATACCAAAATTGCTTATTCTTACACCAGCATCAGAACATAAATAGTCAATAAAATTCATGGCAAGCTTGGGATCGGAACAATTCGATGTAATTGCAAACCAGCTGCCATTTCCGCAGTATAATTCCTTAATGGATACTTTAGGTATCGATCCATCTGTAACCTTTTTCGGATATCCTACTGCAACAGCCTCTGCGCCTGGAACTGTATTCTGCAAAGTCATCACCATAGAAGGCAGCGGGCCATCTAATGTATAACAGGCTCCAATCTTTCCTTCACCAAACATTGCAAGAAAAGTATCCATTGTGGAGAGCAAAGATCTTGTCATAAATTCCTTATCCAGCAATCCTTCCTGATACCATCTGTTCATTGTTGTCAGATACTCCTTGTACCCAGGCTCAACTGCGCCATAGGTCAGTTTGCCCTCCTCCCCAGGATATATGCCAACATCATTGCGGAAGTCAACCGGAGCCTTCTCTATTCCATATGCCGCCAGCAATGCCTGATCCATTCCTGTCGTGTTCAACATACTATATGGCACCTCAATGCCCATATCTTTAAATGCCAGGAGAGTTTTTTCCCATTCTTCCACTGTTTGCGGTACATCCAGACCGGCTTTATCCAACAGATCCTTTCTGATAACCTGTCCCCACCACTGAAGTTCCTTTCCTTCAAATTCAGGCATATATTTTGCATAGGCAACAGCCATCCTGTTTTCAAGGGTCGTAGCTTCCTTATATGACTGCTCATTTTCCTTAATCAATTCCAGATAATTGGGCATATATTCTTCCGCATAAGGTGCAAGGTCGATAAAACAGCCATCTTCCACCGCCTGATCCATACCTCCCGGATAAGAAATGCCTGCATTTCCCACAATAATATCCGGATAGTTACCGGATGCAATCAAAAGGTTAAACTGTGCCGCTTCCTCTCCTACAGCCGGAACAATATAATTAATTTTAATGTTGGTATTTTCCGAAAGCTTTTGATAAGAAGGATTACTGTCAATCAACTGCTGCGTGAAGGTCTGTGCTCCTGAAAAATTGGCGCCGCCTATGGCAAAGAAAACATCGAGTTCCTTCTGTTCTTCACAAAGCGGTCCAACATAATTATTATTTTCATCTCTGTTATTTAAAGCCGCCGTGTCACTATCCTGCACTCCCTGTGTGGTATCTTCCGTTTCCAAAGGAACCGGCATATCTGTCACTGCCTGACTCTCCGGCGTTTTTCCGCCTGTTTTGCAGCCTGCCATTGCTGCTGCCGTTAACGCCATAAGTCCCAATACTGCAATTCCCTTTCTTATTTTATCTTTCATTGCTGCCTCCTGTTCTTTTCCTAATAATTGAGGTACCTGTCATCAGTTTCCTTTCCAATACAAATCTATCCGGATCCAAAACAAATCTGTGTAACAGAACATTAGCACAGTTATTATCCTGTTGAAAGTTCCTTTTACAAGCCGTAGGAAAAGAAAAAATGCCATTTTCTGACCTTTTTCGGTGAAAATGACATTTTCCGCACAAAATTAAAACAAAACTGACATATGAAAACTCCTGTTATTCCTTCTTCTCACACCTATTTTGCTTTCTATATTCCGTGGGCGTAATTCCTTCCGCCTGCTTAAAAGAACGAATCATAGTTCTGTATGAGTAAAAACCTGACTGCTCCGCAATATCATTAATATTCAAGGAAGCATCTTTCATCAAAAATTTCACCCGCTCTATCCTCATTTCATTCACATACTGGCTGACTTTCATATTATACTGTTTTTTCATCAGGCGGGTAACATATCCTTCCGATATCTGAAATTTCTCCGCGATTGATGAAAGAGAAAGGCCCGGGCTTGTATAATTTGTGTCAATGTAATCCTTTATTCTTTCTGCCTTCGGTCTGAGAGGCTCATTTGCTGCCAGATTATTTTTAAGCATATACAGAAGTTGTGTCAGCCAATCGGCAATTCGATTATTATCGCAGCAGTTCATTATGCTCATTATTTTTTTATCACAATCAGATGAGAATTCAGAACTGTCGGACACAGCATCTCGTATCAGGAAAAGAATATGGAACAAATATAATCTAATCCCTGCGTCATCATTATCCAAATTACTGACATCCTGTATCAGTTCCTTTACTAATTTTTCCGCACTATTATAATCTCTGCGTTTCAGGAAATTAACAAACCTCCATTCTTTTCGGCTCTGAATATTTGAATCAATCTCTCTGTCTATATTTTTCCCCCAGTCCCCCATTCCCAGTAAACATTCACTGTAACTGCTGCGTAACTCTGTCAGACGAATACATTCAAAACTGCAAAACCAGGAAACAGAAATCCCCATTCGCTCCTTCAGAAATTCCCTGGTTTTATTGCTCTTCTCCTCTATCAGTTCTTCCGCTTTCCGTTCTTCCTGACTGCTGTAATTAATCAGCAGCACAACAAAATTATCACATTCAACTGGTTCTACCACAGGAAAGGCTTCTTTCATACATTCGGTTGCAATATTCTTTATCAAAAAATGAACCAGATCATAAGTATCTACCCTATTCTTTGCATCATTATCAAAAAAAAGAGTTGAATAGTCTTCTACAGAAAAAAGAACCATGCGAAATATATGATGTGGGAAATGAATACAGTACTGATCCAGCACGTTTTCGATTTCTCCTGAGGAGACATAATAACCTTTTATAATCCGGCTTAGAATATTATTTACAATAACATCCCTCTCTTGATCCATTTGATTTTTCAGTGCATATCGATCCTCCGCGACTTCCTGGAAGGCCTTCTGCAAATATTCAAATTCACCTTCCGACACTTCAATGGGATGCTGCCTGCCAATTGTCTGAATTAGCTTCAACACCGGATTATACTGTTTTTTTACCAGGTAGCGGGCCAGAAGCATGCCGGCGACTAAGCTTACCAATATGAAGCATATATAAGCGTTCCTGCTGTGGTAAATATCCTGAAACAGCGAAGTCGTATCTATCCCGCAATAATACTCCCAGTTTTCCGTCTCCGATTTTACTTTGGCGATAAATATATCTTCTCCCTCTTTCTGCATCCTTGTATAAGAGTCCATTCTCATAAGTTCTTCTGCGCTTTCACCATCATAACTTTTTCTCCGGCCTATATCATAGAAAATACCGGAATCAGTCATAATACCTTCCAGTACCCTTCCTGAATTTGAATTGCCGGCTTCGAAATCCAGCTTAATCAGAATCCAGCCATCAGGATTCCTGATATCCTTAGAAGTAATCACGTTATAATAATACAGGTGCGATTGACCGATACCGTCTTCCAGAACTAAAACCGACTGCCCTGAATGCTCCAGAAGATCCCATAATTCTTTTTCGCTTCTATTAAAATGCCTTTCATAATCAAAACCATTGGATCCTCTTTCATTAGATGCCTGCCTGGGTGATATCAGATACCTGCTCTTTCTGGAAAACACAAAAATATCTTTGATACAGACTTCGTTTGCCATCTGAGCCTGTAAATACTTAAACACCGCCTGCATTGCAAGTTTGCTTTCTCCGCTCTCCGTTGTTTCATGTCCCATGAAACCAATCACACAAGGGTTTTCCGCTATCTGCCTGCTTATAATATGAACTGTCTCCATCTTCCCATCGCATACATATTTTAGCTGGTTCACACTATTCTCCTGCATTTGCTGAAGCTGTTCGGAAAGGACTTTCCCAATATAGGAAAACATAAAGAAACTGAGAAGGATAGGCACACAAATCACTGTCATATAAGAAGCAAACCATAAAAGAAAAGTTTTGCTGCCTTTCCTGTATTTCTTCAATGTCTTTTTTTTTGATAACCCACTGATAATTCCTCACCCCCAAAAGACAATTAAACCATCAATTCCTAATCCTCTGCCTTTTTTATTGCCTTAATCCATTTTCCGCTGCGCAGCCGCCATACGCACCAGACACATTTTATAATCTGATCAATCTTCATGAAAAAATAAATCCAGAATGCAGGCATCTTCCATACCAGCCCTGCCAGAATCCCCAGCGGAACAGAGGCCAGCCAAAGGAACAGAATATCGGCAAACATTAAGAATTTCGTATCCCCACCACCGCGGAGCACTCCTTTTGTCAGTATGGAATTGGCCGAAGTAAAAATCAGGATAACAGCAACCGATTCCATCAGCTGCTCCGCTATCCGGCGGGTTTCCTCCTGAATATGGTACATACCGATTACAGGCCCGCTGATAGCCAGAATTACCACACAGGCCGCCACACCCAACAATGCGCCGAAAATCAGGAAGGTATACCCTTCTCTCTGCGCCTGCTCTCTTTTTCCTTCTCCCAGGGTATGCCCTGTGATTATGCATCCGGCCTGGCTGATCCCCTGTGTGAGAACCGTAGTCATCTGCTGGGTAACGGCGGTAATGGAATTGGCCGATACAAAAGCGGCGCCGATCCTCCCCATAATCATGGCGATTGCACTGTTCCCCAATGCCAGGAGGGAATCGCTTATCAATACCGGTATACAGATTTTTAAATATTCCGGTACCAATCCATGGCAGTCCATAAACAAATCCTTAATCCGATAGCCTATGTTTTTATCCCGTAAAAAAAAGTAGATGGCAATCGCCGAAAATTCTATGATTCTCGCCAGCAGTGTCCCCAGCGCCGCTCCGGCAACTTCCATACGCGGCGCACCTAAATTTCCAAAAATGAAAACCCAGTTAAAAAACAGATTCGCCATAAAACTGACGCTGGAACAGATAAGCGGTACTTTAGCCTGCCCCACACTTCTGAGTACAATCGTGCAGGTAAGTGACAATCCCAGTAAAAGATAGGTGGGCACCGACCAATTGAAATACCGGATCCCTTCCCTGATAATATCCGCATCCGGCGTATATATCCGCATCAGCGCCCCCGGAGCCAGAATCGTAGCCGCCATAAACAGCAGACCGAAAACAATGCATAATCGAAGCATGATAGTAATGGACTGCTTCAGAGAACAGGAATCCTGCATTCCCCAAAACCTGGCCACCATAACCGAAGCCCCCATGCCGATTCCCATGCAGCATACATGATAGATATTAATGAACTGGTTTGCCAGGGAGGAAGCCGATAGAGCTACTTCCCCTAAAGCTCCCAGCATTACGGTATCCATCATATTCACTCCTATGGAAATCAGACTCTGCAGGGCAATAGGAATAGCTATGATTCCCACCCGTTTATAAAATTCCGCAGTTCCCAGATATAATCTCAGTTTTCTATTCAAATGCATTCCATCCTTTCTCATCCTGTCATTGTTCCTTTTTAATTCCGTCTTTGAAATACATCCTGTAAAAATGCATCCGCCAGCTGCAGCCACAGTTGGAAATTGGGGTATTGATTTTCTCCCATAATTGTAATTCCTCCCTGGCCATGCGGCACACCGGCAAAAGTATGTACCTCCGCTTCCACACCATGGGCTAAAAGATCCGGAAGCGCCGCATTCAGATTATCCAGTGCTGTGTCCTCTCTTCCCACCGCAAAAAAGACGGGCGGATATACCACATCCGTATAATCAAACTCCGCACCTTTATAACGCGGTCCGTATATACACAGAAAAGCATCCGGCGCTCCATAATAGCTGTCCAAATCATCCTCCCTGTAGTCCGGAAAATGATCTGTTGTTTTTTGTGTCCCGGAATAATAGCGGATACATGCTTCTCCGGTAAGGCCCCCATTGGAAAATCCGGCAAAGGCTACCTGATTTTCCCTGATTCCATAAGAGCCTGCCGCCGCCCTGACCATACGTATCGCCCTCGCCGTATCAGCGCCGCACTCCTGCTCTGTCCATGGATTTCTGTTCGGACGGTTCAGCAGGAGGAAACTGTGATATCCCATTTTATTAAAATCCAGGCAGGTCTGGTATCCTTCGCTCACAACACAGTCTCCATGGTCTCCCCCGGCACAGACTATGATAGCCCCTTTCGGCTTCCTGTCAGAAGGCAGCAGCATCTCATAAAGATACGGCCTGAAATCAGGATTATGGTTATACCTGCAGCCATAATTATCTTTATACTGTGTCATTACCGGCATCTCACCCTCAGGCCACAAATAAATCCGTTTCGGTGCATTCCCTTTTCGTGTAAGGGAATCCCTCAGCGTACAGAATTCCTGCAGCAGTCCTTTACGTCTCTCGTTGTCTGCGTCAATCTCCATCTGCCGTCCCAAATTCCGCAGACGGACCAGCTGTTCCGACGGATAACAGGGTGCATCTTCAAAAAAAGGAACCGCTTTCAACCTCTCCACAGCTATTGTTTTTTCCAGCAGTTCCTTATCATCCTTATTTTCCATTCTGATCTCCTTTTCTTTTCAACTCTCACATCAGGTTTCAAATGTATAAAAAGCTGCCTCCCGGCATCGTCATTTATAAATTATTTTGCTAAAGTTTAGCAACATTTTATATAAAAAGCGACGCTATCCTTAGATAGTCCGCCGCTTTTTACAGAAATATGCCGTGGAATCCCGGGCACCCTTTATTTTCATGGAGTCCGTTCATACGGTTTTTCCTGAAAGCTTTCTCCGTAAATCAGTTTCGTTACATGCAGCTTGGAAAGAGTCATATGAAGATCATTCTGCAGGATTGTCAATACCAGATGCATGGCATTCGCCGCCATTTCCGCTACCGACACATGAAGCACCGTTACGGTGGGATAAAGATATTGGCTGAAATCCCCGTCTCCGTATGCGATGATTTCCATCTGCCCCGGCACCTCAATATTTCCATCACGAAGCGCCGCGAGAATGCCGCTGCTCATCCTGCTCGTCTGAACAAACAGCGCGGTAGGCAGTTCCCTGCATTGAAGCATCCGCCTTACCGACTCATAACCGCCAATCCCATTTCCTTCCCCGGTCACCTTCCATTCATCCTTCAGCTGAATACCACATTTCCTGCATTCCTCTGCAAAGCCATTATATCTCAGGACACTTGCGGCGCTGCGGTTTTCTGATGATACAATTCCCGCCCGCTTATGTCCGTTCCTGTAAAAGAGTTCCGCACACTGCCTGCCGGTCTGATAGTCATCCACATAAACACTGCTGTAATTTTCCAGGGTCTGATTAATCAGTACAATCGGTATTTCAAACGTGTTTTCCCTCAGATAGCCGCTGTCAAGCTCCGACAGACCGCCGATGATAGCACCATCATACCGCTTTCCTGAAAACGCATCCTCCAGCAGGTTCAGATGATCATACTCAAAAGGCTGGAGAACAATTTCCACTTCTGCATGGTACTGCTTTATCGTCTCCAAAAAACCGGAATAGAACTGTCCTAAAAGGCCGCCCATATAATGCAGGTTCCAGAACACACCAATACAGAAGCTCTCTCTCCTGGCGGCTGTCTTCTGATTTTTTTTCTGATTTTTACCGGACTGATAGTTCATCTCCCTGGCGGTATCCAATACAATTTTCTGGGTTTCCTTGGATATCCTCAGTTCGTCCCCCCGCCCGTTCAGGACAATGGACACCGTGCCGGAGGACAACCCCAGATGCTCCGCTATCTGTTTTACCTGTACACCTCTGGTATTTTTAGGCATTCGCTTCCGCTCCATTTACATTTCATTATTTTTGATTCCGTAAAAATAAATTTCTCCCCGGACAGTTTACCGTACCGTCATTCAGAAACGGGCTCCATCTGCAGGCCGGCCGGCAATGCAGGCATTTTCCGCAGTCCTTTCCTTCCAGAATGTCATTTCCAAAAGCAGGATTTACCAAAAATCCTCTTCCCACATCGACCATGTCTATCCCTGCATGAAGAAGGACATTTTCCGCCATCTCACCATCCGTTATCCCGTCCACGCCGAACACCGGCATATCAGGCATCCATTTTTTAATTTCCTGCGCTCCATAAATGGCATCTGAAAAGGGATATCCTTCCGGGCTGTACGAAAAGCTTTCACCGGCAAAACCATAGGATATATCCAGAAAATCTGCTTTTCCATTCAGAGTCAGAGCATTTTGAATTCCATCCTCCAACGCAGGTTCGAAAGCCCCGAGCCGGATTCCTGCCACAAAATCATCCCCACAGCTTTCACGTATTCCCTCCAGTATATCCAGGGCAAATTTTTCCCGGCACTGCCCATAAATATCATCCCTGCGGTTGATATTGCGGTTAAAAAACTGGCAAATCAGATAACTGTGGCAGCCGTGGAGTTCAATTCCGTCCAGCCCTGCCAGCTGTGCCCGCCTTGCGGCCTGAACAAAATCATCAATTACTTCATGGACACGGGACAGAGACATCCCGCAGCCCCTCGCCCGCAGTTCCCCATTGCTGTCCCTGAGTATATAGTCGCTGGGACAGTCGGCCTCTTTTTCTATTCCCGAAACCCCGGCATGCAGCAATTGTACCAAAAAGGGCACGTCATACCGGTGCACAGCATCTGCCAGCCGCTTCCAGCCTTCCGTCTGTTTATCTTCCCATAGCCCCAGCTGAGTTTCATGCAGTCTTCCCCGTTTTGATACTGCCGTGGCCTCACCGATAATCAGCCCTGCCCCTCCGGCCGCAATATCACGGTAATGCTGCAGATTCTTATCTGTCACATAACCGTTGTCATCTGACCAGTGAAAACAAACCATGGGCGGAACGGCAATGCGGTTCTTCGTCCATATGTTCCTTATTTTTACCCGTTCTCTTATTTTATCCACGTGATTCCTCCCTCGCTGTATGCAGGGCAGTCCTGCCTTCCCTTTTTCCGCTATCCATACCTGTCTCTGATACTATTCTTTTATAATATACTTTTTTGAAGCCGCTGGCAATCTGTTAATTGATTTTTTTAGCAAAACATTCAAAATTTAGCTTTACTTAATCTTCTTTCCGCAGCAGTTATACCCGCGGACCGCCGCCAAAAAATTCCGCCGTTACGGAACGATCCTGCTGTATCATTTTAAACGGATGCTGTGACATAAAATTAACCAGTTCTTCCTCCGAATCCGCTGATTTTGCCTCACATTCCTCATCAAAATACATCATTGCATGCTGATTCTGCGTATAGGGCAGCCATACAGGCGCACCAACTGCCCCCGGCCTCCCCTTTTCCGCAAAGCTGCACCAGCATTCACATACAATTGTCTGGACAAGCTCTGTAATTCCCGGAATGTAGGAAGGTTCTATATAATCTGCATTATGGAATACGTAAGGGATTTCCGCATTATGCCAGGGAAGCGTACCGCCATAAACCGGCTGTTCCATTTTGAACATATAGCCATATGTATTTTTAAGACCGGCCTGAGCCCGTGCTTTCAAATAGTCGAAGGTTCCCGGTCGGAATACCCTGTCGGTAAAAAGCAGATCTTGTATTCGGTTCCCGGGATAGGCTTTTCGGAATAATTCCATGGCTTCTTCTGCCGGCTCACCCAGTTTTTCACGAATCAGCGCTTCCGCCTTCTCCTCCGACCAGCTGTTTTTCCGTCCGTCATCGCAGGTTACGGCAAAATTCTGACAGAATTCACCCAAAACATTTCCGATAATCACCGGTATATTTTTCGCATGCTCACATATTCCGGCTTCAAAAATACTGCCCCTGTAAAAGTCATCATCCCTCCCGGGGCCGAAATCCATAAATACATGCGGCCCTAAATCAGAGATGATTTGCTGGAAACGGTAATAAGGCACCTCCTCGATTTCCCTGATCCGTTCCGGGGTTATTTCCAGCTTTCTTAACAGCAGTTCCGTCATATCCGGGCCTTTTTCTTTTCCGGCTCTTTCCCGTATGATACCGCTTTGAATCACTGCCCGGTGGAACAATCCGGCTGCCGATGGTATCTGAAGAAGGGCGGCAACCTTTCCTCCTCCTCCGGACTGTCCGAAAATCGTAACGTTTTGGGGATCACCGCCGAAGGCTTCTATACTTTTTTGCACCCAGCGCAGGGCTTCGATGATATCCGCCATCCCTGCATTCGCGGAATATCTGTATTCTTCTCCATATCCGGAAAGGTCCAGAAATCCCAGCACGTTCAGCCGATGGTTCAGTGTAACCACCACAACATCACCGAAACGGCTCATATTTTCCCCGTCATATGCAAAATGTTCGATTCCGGATCCGGTTGCGAAACCGCCTCCGTGGAGCCATACAAGAACAGGCCTCTTTCTTTCAGGATCCGGTGACTGTGTCCAGATATTCAAATACTGACAGTCTTCATCCTGAGGGTAAAACACATGCGGCACCGTATAATTGTCACTTGGCTGTACGGTCTGGATTTCAGGACATACCGGCCCGTAAATAATAGCCTCCTTCACTCCCTCCCAGGCCTTTACCGGTGTTGGCATATGAAACCGCCTGGCATCGGCATATTTGATTCCTCTGAAAATATAGGTGCCGTCAACAATTAATCCGCGGAGCTTACCGTTTGGTGTAGAAACAACCGGTTCATCCGGGTTACAGATTACCTGTTTTGTCAATTTTTTTATAAACATATAAGCCTCCTGCCGGTAACGGTTCAGACAGTGCCGAACCGTTACTCCTGCTGCTAACTATTTTTTTGAACCCATCAGCTTTGAAAAATCAACCGTCCGCGAAGGGCAAAGCCTTATCAGCTCCAAATCATGATCCTCTCCCATCCTGCATTCTCTGTCAAAAATCATAGTCCGGTTTTTTCCCCCGCCAAAGGGTGTCCACTGCGGGACGCCACAGCCGTTGGGATTTCCGTTTTCGGCAAAATTCACCCACGCCCGGCTCATGATATCCTGCAGTTTTGGAGTGATTTGCGGAATAAAAGAGGCTTCAAGATATTCGGCATTGTGGAATACATAAGGAATCTCGGCGTTATGCCACGAAACCGTGCCTCCGTTAAAAGGGGATTCCAGATTAAACTGAAAATTATAGACACCCGCATCCGTAAACCCGGCCCGTAAACCGGCAAAGGCCGCCGCATTCCGCCTCATTTCCACATCCATAAAAAGAATATCTGCAATATTTTTATCCGGATATGCCTTTTGGAAGGCGTTTATTATTTCCTCTGTTTTTTCTCCGTATTCCTCATTAAGCAGTACTTTTTTATACTTTTCCGTCCAGGAATTTTTACTTCCAATTCCAACAGGAGATGCAAAATTATTCATAAACTCCCCGAATACGGAGCCGCAAAGCACGGGTACGGCCTTCGTTTCCCTGATAAAACCGTTTTCAAAGGGATTCCCGAAGTAAAAATCATTATCCTTAACGGGGCCGAACATGACGGGCCGGCCTTCCTCCCCATAAAGCCGTCCGGCCGCATAATCCGCTGCGCACGCCAGCTCGTCGTAATATACGCTCTCCAGCTCCCTTACATGCTCCGGCGCGATTTTCAGATATTCCAGCACATATGCCGCCAGCTTACCGGAAAGCTCCTTCGTCATGTCATTGCCCGGCCTCATTCCGCCGCTCTGCAGACATGCCCGGTGGAAAAGTCCTGCCGCCCGCGGTGACTGGAGCATGCTCATTACCTTGCCCCCTCCGCCGGACTGCCCGAAAATCATGACCTTATCCGGATCGCCCCCGAAGGCTTCTATATTCTCCTTTATCCACGCAAGGGCCGCCACCAGATCCGCCATCCCCGCATTACCGGAATATCTGTATTCCTCCCCATATGCGGAAAGGTCCAAAAATCCGAGTACATTTAAGCGGTGATTCAGGGTAACCACTACAACATCCCCGAATTTTGACAGTTCCTCTCCGTCATAGGCATAATGCTCCACGCCGGATCCGGTCATCATCCCGCCTCCGTGAAACCATACCATTACCGGTCTTTTCACGCCTTTTTCAATATTCTGCGTCCATATATTCAAAAACTGGCAGTCCTCACTCTGCACGGTAAAATAATGAGGAACCGTATACTGGTCATGGGGAACGCAGGTAAAGACCTCCGGGCAGGCGTTGCCATAGGTAATAGCCTCCTTTACGCCTTCCCAGGGCGTCGGCGGAGCCGGCATGTGAAACCGCTGCGCCTGTGCATAACGCACGCCCCGGAATATATAGGTTCCGTCAGAGATGACCCCGCGGAGCATCCCTGACTTTGTACACACCTCAGCCTTACCGTAATCCAAAATAACCTGACGGGTTAATTTTCTTATATACATAATAATCCACTCCCACGTCTATTCTGCATAAAAGTTCACGGTTGTCATCAGCCCGTCTTCCGTAGTAAAGGTAACACGTACCTCTCCCTTATCCTCAGGCATAACCGCCGCGAGAAGAAGGCCGTGAAACATCTTCCTCTCCGGCTTCGCATATACCGAAAGGTCAAGAAGATCCCCCGCATCCATCCCCACAAGATGAGCAGGCCCTTCAATCTTACAGGAAACCAAAGGACAGGCATCCGATACAAAACGGCACTCATTATCCCTTGCCGAAAGTTCTATCTGCACAAGAGAATCCACAGCAAATTCCGTGTTATAAATCTGCGCTTCAAGAGAAGCCATTTTTCCCGTCGTGTATACCTCATCCACCGCTGTCAGTTCTCCGTTTCTGTAGCCCTCCGCACGCAGCACTCCCGGCTCATATGCCACATCCCAGGAAAGATGAAGATCATTTGTCGTGGAACGTTTATGGAATCCTTCATTCCAGGCACGCACCGCTCCGTATCTGGGACACTGATATCCTCTGCTTCCCACATAACGGCCGTTTATGTAAAGCTTGACTTCCTCACAGTTGGTATAGCAGATCACCTGCTTGTAAACGCCCTCCTGGCCCTCAAAATTCCACTGGGGCGCAAGATGAAGCGTAGTTTCCTTCGTATTCCATATAGAACGGAAATAGTAGAAGGTATCCTTCCTGAAGCCAGCTGTGTCAAGCGGCCCACACGGCGCGCCTCGTCTCGGCCATCTGGTTTCTCCCAGATAATCAATGCCGGTCCACAGATAATCTCCCGCCACAAAATCATGGCTGGCCGTATAGCGCCACAAGGCTTCATGATGCAGCGAAGCGGTCGCGTAATTTCCAAACCATCCCTCCTGGGAATAGTCTCCCCGGATGCCTCCTGCGGAAGGGTTTTCCGTGCCGATCATACGGCGTTCCGGATACTCTTTCCTATCCTCCTCATAAAAGGTTTCCGCCCGTTCTCTCCACCGTCCCACATAGTTATAACCCACCACATCCAGGGCGTTCTCAAACTCACGCAGGGTACGGATCGGCTCCACTGCCGCAATATTATCGCAGGCGGACGTAACCATACGGCTGGAATCCTCCTGATGGCAGATATCCTGTAAAAATTTCAGTATTTTCACACCGTCTACAGACGACTGCTCGGGAATTTCATTGCCGATACTCCAGATGACCACCGAAGGATGGTTGTAATCGCGCCTGAGCATGGCGGTTAAATCCTCTTTCGCATGATTTGTAAAGAACATGCTGGAACCGTATGCCAGGTTTTCCGAATAATAATTATCCGTCTTGTTCTTCGCCAGGAGCCATTCGTCAAAAGCCTCGTCCATCACCAGAAAACCCAGCTCATCACAGAGAGCCAGCAGCACGGGAGCCGGAGGGTTGTGGGAACAGCGGATTCCGTTGCAGCCCATATCTTTAAGCTCCTTCAGCCTTCTCTCCCAACTCTCCCGATATCCCACAGCGCCTGTCAGGCCGCAGTCATGGTGGACGCACATTCCCTTTATTTTTACAGCCTCACCGTTTAATAAAAAGCCCTGATCCGCGTCAAACACCGCCGTTCTGATACCTGTTTTGCAGGCAAAGGAATCCAGCTCCCGGCCGTCCGAAACAACAGTGCTCACCAGCGTATACAGATAAGGCTCCTCATCCGTCCATAAGTGGGGCGATTCCACAGTCGGGCGCACCATACAGTCGCTGCTTTCACCCGGTTCAAGATACAGTGCAATTCCGGATGTGGAAACGAGCTTCCCGTCGCGATCGTATATTTTATGGAGAACCCCCACATTTTCCGCTGTGCTGCCGTCATTGACAACCTGCGCACGGATCTGCAGCAAAGCGGTATCCTGCTTTGGATAAATGCCGTTTGTTGCGCAGCGCACTCCGAAATGATCAAAATGGATTTCATTGGTGCGCACCAGGTAAACGTCTCTGTATATACCGGAACCGCTGTACCAGCGGGAGTTGGGCACAAGATCGTTTTTCACACGTACAGCCGCAACATTCTCCCCTTCCCTGACAAGCTCCGTCACATCCACATAAAAGGAGGTATAGCCGTAGCCGTGGCCGCCAGCCTCTTTTCCGTTGACATAGACCGTGGAATCCATATAGATGCCTTCAAAATACAGATAAAGCTTTTCCCCTTCGGAAATATTTTCCAAAGTAAAATGTTTCCGGTACCAGCCAATGCCTGATTTACCGTAGCCGCCTCCGCCGCCTGTCTTTTCCTTTTCCTCCGGCGCATAATCAACGCTCCAGTCATGGGGCAGGTTCAGGGTTCTGAAGGCGCTCTCATCTGCATCCGTCCGGGAAAAACACTCCCTGTCTTCAAGGATAAACCGCCAGTTTTTATTAAAGTTTATTGTTTTACGCATATTGATGTCCTTTCCGGCCTGTCGGCCTGTAATATCCCCCGGCGTTATATTTTAAAATGACAGCCGGTGATATCACCGGCCGTCACCTTACGCAATGGGATTTTGCTATTCCTGTCCTTTCCTTTCACAGAATGCCTCATACTGAACCCGGCATTCCTCCATAACTTTACTCAGTCCGGCTTCTTCAAGCTTGCCGATAAACTCCTGATACTTCGCTTCCGTCTCGTCACCGAACAGTCCAATATTAAAGCTTGCGCCATACTCCTGGACGATAGAGGTAATTACAGCCAGTTCCGCTTCCACGTTCTTTTTATCAAAGGTAAAGCCGGATGCAACAGGCGTATATTCCTTCGCCGTACACATTTCATCCATCATGCTGCTTCTGGGATCATCACTGTAAAGCTGAGGACTGTCTTTTCCGGTAATTCCCCAAGCCCAGTTGCCCCATCCGTATCTGTCGGCTGCTTCGCCCAGTTTTCTTTTTCCGTCATCCGTCATTTCATAATGAACACCTTCAATTCCTCCGACTACCAGATTGTTGACCTCCGGGAAGCCCTTCAGGCAGTCCAGGACAAGCGCCGCTCTTTCCGGGGTTTTTGAAGCATTCGGAATCGCTATGGTATCGTCCGCATAGCTGCCCCTCTGCGCCTTTGTATTCGGTGTAACATCAAAAATTTCATATGTGCCTATGCCGGCTTTTTCCAGATTTTCACCTGCGCTCACAATAGTGCTGTTCCAGATAAAGCTCGCTGTTTTTCCGCTTTCAAAATTGGTCTGGGCATCCGATGTATCGTTAATTTTATTGGGGGACCATACATTTTTCTTTGCCAGCTCCGCCATTTCCATATACAGCTCCAGACATTCCGGCGCGGTATATTTATAGAACACATCCTTACCCCAATCCGGAAGCTTTTCCTCTCCGTGCGTAAAATACATGAAATCAAATCCGCTTGCCAGCGGTTCCGCTTCTATGTGCTGCCACCATACATGGTCTGCAAACTCCGCATTGCCTCTCTGTCCATTGGCATAGATGCCGTTCTGTGTCTCTTTTTCCGCCAGTGTAATCAGAGCCTCCTTCATGGTATCCCAGCTGTTGATTTCCCCGATACCATGCTTTTCCATTAAGTCTTTTCTTACGGCTATCATATTATAGTTGTTAAATACGGCGTAATTCTTTGGTATTGCAAAAATTTTACCGCTGATCATTACCTGATCCCAGCTTTCCGGGGCCTGGATTTCATAGCTGTAAGGAAGGTAAGTCTGCAGGAATTCCGGCGTCAGCTCCTTAAATGCGCCTTTTCCCGCTTCTGAATTGTAATTGCACCAAGAGGAGGTGTACATCAGATCCACCTTTTCACCGCCTGCCAGAAGCAGGGAGTATTTCGTCTGCACATCGCTCCAGCTTAAGAATTTCATATCCAGGGTTGTGTTGAGCCACGGCTCCAGATATTCTCCGTTCAGCTTCTCAAGCACCATATCCATGTCTTCCGGCCTGTCGCCGATCGCATACATTACCACATCCTCATGCTTGGAAAGATCGAAGCCTTTGTCCCTGTAGGGACTGTCTTCGGAAATTCCCTCATTACCTCCGGCGCCCTGATTTTCTTCAGCCGCCGCGCTGCCGCCGCCTTCAGTCCCCGCAGTTCCGGAAGTATTTGCCTTCCCACATGCCGGAAGCATACAAAGGACTGCAGCCAACCCCAATGCCATCACTTTTTTCCATCTTTTACTCATTTTCTTTCCTCCTCTGCTTTTTTATATATAATTTTTATTCAAAAACTATCCTTTGACTGAGCCCACTGTCATACCTTTTACAAAATATTTCTGCAGGAACGGATACAGCAGTATAATAGGCCCAATGGCAACCACAGTCATAGCCATTTTCATGCTTTCCGCCGGCAGCGAAGCCACCTTCATTCCCGTCTGGCTTGCCATCCTGTTCAGCGCCTCTGAGCTGTTCAGAATATTCTGTAGGGTATACTGCAGATTCCATTTGGAACTGTCGTTAATGAATAGCATACAGTTATACCAGTCATTCCAATAACCGAGAGCGGTAAACAGGGACAGCGTGGCTATCAGCGGCTTCGATAAGGGAACCATGATACGGAAATAAATCAGCCACTCACTCGCCCCGTCCACCTTGGCCGATTCCACCAGCTCATAGGGGATTCCTTTCATAAAGCTCTTGGCGATAATCATATTCCATACGGAAAACAATCCCGGCAGAATCAGCGCATATAAATGATTTGTAAATTTCAGCGTCTGCGTACACAGCAGATACCACGGAACCAGCCCTCCGTTAAACAATGTGGTGAAAAAGAAGAAAAAGGAAAAACCGTTTCTCCACGGAAAGTCCGGCCTGGACAGCACAAACCCTGTCATCGTTGTTATCAATATCGCAAGCACCGTACCTGCGACTGTGACAAAGGTGGTAACTCCGTATGCGGAAAGCACCGCTTCCGGGCTCTTGAATACAATTTTATAACCTTCCGTGGAAAAATTCTCAGCGTTAAGGAAGAAGCTGTAGCCCTTCGTAAGAATCCATTTTTCATCCGTAAACGATCCCGTCAATACCAGGTAGAACGGTATGAGACACGCCAGTGCAAAAAATACTACCAGTATTGTGCCGATCAGGTTAAAAACCATCATGTCCATGGATGCCTTCATGGGCTTATTTTTATAAATTTTTTGTCCGCTCATATATTCCGCCTCCTAATATAACGAATAATCGGGATCAACCTTTTTAACAATGAAGTTAACAAGATTAATCGTAAAGAAACACAGCACCGACTGATACAGGCCCGCAGCAGCGGACATCCCCATATTTGAGGTTGACATCATGGAACGGTAAACAAAGGTATCAAGCACGTCCGAGGTCTGCAGCAATATCTGGTTATCTCTCACCAGCTGATAGAACATACCGAAATCCCCTCTGAAAATACCGCCCACCGCAAGCAGCACCATAATGATAATTGTGGGCTTCAGACACGGAATCGTAATGCGGAATATACGCTGCCAGATGTTTGCGCCGTCAATTTTGGCCGCCTCATAGATTTCCTGGCTGATTCCGACGATAGCCGCCAGATATACAACGCTTCCGTAGCCGGTTGACTTCCACAGCTTTACGATAACCATGACAATCGGCCATTCCTTTGCCTGATTATAGATATTGAACTTTTCCATTCCCATAGATGTGAGTATGTTGTTAAGCACGCCATGATCCCCGAAAATATTCAGCATAATGGTCGCAACAACAACCCATGAAATGAAATGGGGAAGGAACATCATTGACTGGGCCACTTTTTTAAAATGCTTCCTTGTTATCTCATTCAGTATAATGGCAAAGCCCACCTCAAATAAGACACCGAAGGATATAAACGCCACGTTATATAAAAGCGTATTTCTTGTCAAAGGCCACAGCTTATTGGATAAAATCATGTAACGGAAGTTTTCAAAGCCCGACCACGGGCTCCCCAGTATTCCATCCTGATAGTTGTATTGCTTAAATGCGAGAATGATTCCTCCCATCGGTATGTAGCTGAATACAATTACCAGAATCAGCGCCGGCAGCAGCATAAGCAGAAGCGCGCGGTTCTTTTTTACTTTTTTTAAAAACGGGCTTTTTGCCTTAACGGCAGCATTTCCCTTTTTCACCTTAATTCCCTCCCTTGCAGTTATCTGTTGATTCTCTGAAAATCAGTTCATATTTTACTTCCGGCACCGTCTTCATTTCCCGTCCTTCCATCCTGTTTATCAGCTCCAGGCATTCATATCTCCCCCTCTCTTCATCACAGAAATGAATTGCCGTAATGGATGGATTGTGATGCACCAGGAGCGAATTGTCATAAAAGGATGCCAGTTTAATATCACCCGGGACCCGGCAGCTGCTCCGGTCCAGCTTCTGGAAAACATATCTGCAGATACAGTCATCCATACACAAAATTCCTTCCGCTTTCCCGCGTATGGCATAATCGACGGCTTCTTCCGCCATTTCCCGGTTCAGCGTCTTCAGCAGAACGATATTTTCCTGCGGCCTGAGCCCCCTCTGCCAGAATGCTTTTTTAAATCCCTTGTATCTGCTTATGGTTACTTCATGACGGATATCCCCGCCTATCAGCGCCAGCCTTTTTATTCCTCTGTCCAACAGGCTTCCGGTCATTTCACAGCACCCCTGAATAATCTTCTTCTCATTCTTACTTCCGATTACAACATAGGGCAGCCCCGTCTCTTCCAACAGACATACAGCCGGATCCTCCCGAACGGCCCGGGTAATAATCACTCCATCCACCTTTCCTGATGAAATCACCTTCCTCAACTGCCTGATATCTTCTCCCCATGTATAAATCAGCAGGATATCATAGTCATTCCTTGCTCCTTCTTCCGTAATTCCCTGAAGACAATCCTGGAAAAAGGACATTTCTTCCATTTTGGCATCTCCCGGAATTACGACCCCTATATTGAAGGTCCGACTGCCTGACAGCGCCCTTGCAAATTTGTTGGGGCTGTACTGCACCGTTTCTGCATATTCCAGAACTCTTTTCCTTGTGGCAGTGCTGATACGTCCTTTCCCTGACAACGCACGGGAAACAGTCGTAATTGATATCCCCAGTGTCCTGGCTATATCCTCCATGGAGAGTTCGGTATCTGCCGCTTTCTTTCTCACTTGATCACCCTCTCGTGTTTGATTTGTATTTAGCGCAAGCGTTTGTTCATTTAGCTAAATTATATATCCGTTTGCTAAATTATTCAATTATTATATTTTCACAATTTAGCAACTTAATTTTTAGCAAATATCACGTTTTTAGCTGTTTACCATATCCTCCACTTGTTATTCAATCGAAATAAATATATATTATAGGGATACGGTAACTCTTTTTTAGCATCGTTTTTTCATAATGCAGATATTTACTATCATACATCTGCCAGGATGCTAAATTTTTGCCAAATCATTAAAGGAGGGTTTTATGGGAACTTTTAAAAATCTTGACAAGCTGCTGGACTCTTTTACACAGGGATCTATTCCCGGCTGTGCATGTGTTGTCATGCAGAATCATGACATCATCCATGAAAGCTATTCCGGTTATGCCGATATTGAAAAGGGGATTAAAATCAATGAACGCTCCATTTTCAGACAGGCGTCCACCACAAAGCTTTTTACCTATGCCATCGGCATGATGCTGTTCGAAGAAGGGGCGTTCCGTTTTACGGATCCTGTCTATGATTTTCTTCCGGAGTGGAAAAATACCACAAAATACGTACAGGTTCCGGGACGCGCCGCGGAGATTGTCCCTGTGGAGCATCCCATTACCGTAAAAGATGCCTTCACCATGTCCTGCGGCCTCCCCTATTGTATGAGACCGCTTGACCATGTGACGGATAATCCCACCGTCAATGCCATGTCCGAAGCGGTCAGGCCTTATTGCAAAGACGGGAAAATCCCCACACTGCGGGATGAGGTCCGCGCAATGGGCTCCGTTCCGATCATGTTTGAACCGGGAACGCATTGGCTTTACGGGCTGGGAAGCGAAATTGTGGGGGCCATTGTGGAAGTGATAACCGGAAAGTCCGTACGGCAGAATATGAAGGAAAGGCTGATTGAACCTCTTGGCCTGAAAGATACCGCCACCTTCCTGGATGATGAGATGATGAGCCGCCTTGTTACCTGCTACTTTATCTCTCCGGATAAAAGAAAAGAGCCTATGCCCGCAGATATGGACGACATCCTGAAGATCGGCGGCGCCCCGGAATATTCCAGGGCAAATCTGAACTGCAGCTGCAGAGATTTCGCCGTATTTATGAGTATGCTGGCAAACGGCGGCCAATACAAGGGGGAGCAGCTCCTGGGCAGAAAGACGATTGATCTGATGAGGACCAATCAGCTTGGGCCGGAACAGCTCAAAGATTTTTGGCATTATAATGGTGTGGATATTCTGGGCTATGGTTATGGAATGGGCGTGCGGACACTTCTTGACAAAGCACCCGGCGCGTCCAATGGGTCTGTCGGCGTTTTCGGCTGGTCCGGCGGGTACGGCTCCTGGGCGGAAGCTTCCCCTGAGGATCATCTTTCCATCGTTTATATGCATAATACACAGGGGGAACGCAATGAGCTGTTTCATGTGAAAGTCAGGGATGTTGTATATGGGTGTATTGAATAGAATGATGTAAAAACAGCGGAGCCGGGAATTATTTTTCCCAAGCTCCGTTATTTTTATAATCAATATGCAAAGACTGCTTCCATCATCAGTTTTCCTAATTATTTAGAAGCCATAAATTCATCAAACTGTACCTGCATGGCAGAGATAATTTCATTGATTCCATTCTCTTCCAATTCTTTATTAAACTTGGCAAGATAATCATCCACATCCACCTGCCCCATCAAAAGCGCAGTCCTATATTCATCTACAATTGCACTGCAGGCAGCCATTTGATCATAAACCTCCGAATTGTCAAATACAAATCCCATACCATTGGAATACTGAATACTATCATCGGTCCAAAGCGCTTCCATTCCGGAAAAGTATTCCTTATAGTCAGTTTCAAAAGGAAGGCTCAGACATTCATTAGGATAAAACCAAGGCGCGGACAGGTTCCATCCGGCCGAATTAACATCAACCCCATCTGCATACCATGCACAGCCATTCTCATCCACTTTATAGGTCAGCCCCTCAATCCCCAAAGTAAAGAACCTTGCCACTGTTTCATCCGTATACATCAGATAAAGCAGCTTCATAGCAGCATCCGGATTTTTACATACGGATGATATCTGCCATCCATTATATAAACAGGAGTTATCACCCGCAAGATCTGTTAATTGAAAAATAACCGTATCATAATTGATCTGCGCTTTCATCAGGGAATAGGCGTAATCTATAGAATATGCTTCAAAAAGATAACCTCCTCCGATGCCGTCGTTCATCAGAGTATATCCGGCATAATCCGTATTCAGAGGATCATCCACAATCAATCCTTTATCTGCCCATTCCTTACACTGCTCACAGTATGCCTTGAACTCATCGGTTGCATAATAGTTGACGATTTCCGTTTCATCGATCCCCCGGTTCATCAGTACTCCAATCAGGGCATCATTTCCAAGATTATCAACTCCCATCAGAGGTTTGACAAACGTATCTCCATGCCAGCAAAGCTCCGGATGCGCCGCTTCAGCTTTATCTAAAATCCCATTAAATTGATCCATGGTGATTTTAGTGTCTGCCAAGTCCATTACGCCTATCTCTTCTGCTACATCCTTTCTCATTGCATATACCTGAAAATTGCTGAAGCTGTCTGCTCCCGGAAGAGAATATTGTTCCCCATTTACCTGACATGCCGTATAAACTGATTCCGGAAACAATTCCCATAATTCAGAATATACCTCCCGGTATTTTTCCAGGGAAATACACTGTCCGTTTTTCACCATATCGGAAACCGAAGAATAAAATCTCCAGGCAAACAAATCTATGGGATCCTTATTATCTGTCAGCATCAATGTCAATTGTGTTGATCTGTCACCAATTGCAATTGGCAGCATATCCGCCTGCACCCCTGCATTAATTGATACCAGATACTCATTCAGCGCTGCTTCAATTTCCGGTTCCTTCTCCAGAGTGTCCGTAAAACTGCAAACCTCCACCTTTATAACCGGCCAATCCGCAGGAGCCGTATCTGCTGCCACGGAAGCCTCTTCCCGAGCTGATACGGTACCTCCCTCCACAGCTGCCGCCTCTGATCCACTATCCGCAGAACCACACGCCGCCAGGGACAGCCCCATTACGAGTGCCAGAATACAGGCAATTACTTTTCTTTTCATATGTACCCTCCTTGAAAACAAATATTTTATGTTGCAGGCTAATCACCAGACATATCAGCCTTTTACACCGCCTATTACAATACCTCTCACAAAAGATTTCTGGAAAAAAGGATAAACAATCATTATAGGAATAATAGAAATCACAGCGATTGCCATCCGTACACCCAGGCTGGGTATGGCGCTGGAAAATTCCGCCATTCCGGAGGTCGCATAATCTTTTAAAAACTGTACGTTATTCTGCATGGTATTTAACACATTCTGAATGGTATATAATTCTTTGTTTCTTACCAGATAATACAGGCCGTTGATCCAATCATTCCAATATGCTAACGCAGCAAATAAGGCCAGCGTGGAGATCATGGGTTTTGAAAGCGGAATATAAATATGGAATAAAATCCCTACCTGGGTACAGGAATCCATCTCTGCAGCTTCGCACAATTCAAGCGGCACGTTGGTGGTAAAATAGGTTCTCATCAAAATGATATTAAATGCGCTCATCATCAGATTCGGACAAATTAATCCAAAAATCGTATCACTGACATGCATTACCTGGCTCCATACGATATAACCCGGTATCATACCGCCTGAAAACAACATTGTGAAGAAAATAAAGAAAGAGATTGCATTTCTGCCCGGTAAATCCTTCTTGGAAAGTAAATAGCCAAATGCCATTGTCATAAAAATATTCAGCGTTGTCCCAATACCTGCCACAATAATTGTCATGCCATAAGCTTTTAGTATTTTACCTCCCGAAAGAAGCAAATAACGATACGCCGTAAAATCTATTTCCCTTGGAATAAAGGAATAGCCGTATTTGGTAATCACCGCTTCACTTGTAATGGATGACGTAATTAACAAAATAAACGGCATCAATGCACCCACGGTCAGAATAACCATGATTAAATTTGAAAATAAACGAAAGCCCTTTCCTTTTCCGGCCATAATATCACTCCTAAAAATTTTATATGTTAATTTCTTTGTATGTTAAAGCTTCTCTTTATTACCCGTTTCAGAACAACGCGCTATCCGGTTCCACCTTACGGACAATCATATTAGTGATTAATACGACAGCAAATCCCAATACCGACTGGAGGAATCCGGCCGCCAGAGAACGTCCCACATCATGATCCTCCATCATGGCCCGATATACAAAAGTATCAATTGTCGTAGTTGCGGTATATAAAGTTCCTGTATTCATAGGTACCTGATAGAACAGTCCAAAATCCGAATTAAACATTCTGCCGAGAGACATAATTGTCAGTATGATAACTGTCGGTCTGAGAAGCGGGAGTGTTATTCTGGTAATTTGCTTCCAGACGGACGCGCCGTCAACAACAGCCGCCTCATAATAGGTTTTATCAAAGCCTATAATCGTTGCATAAAACACGATACTCTGAAAGCCAAAACCTTTCCAAAGATTAACAATTGTCAAAATAAAAGGCCAATATTCCGGTTTTGTATACCAGCTTATTCCTTCTTTACCTAATTTTTCTAAAATTCCCTTATTGATAAAGCCATTTGCATTGGAAAGGAAGGCAAAAACCAAATAACCTACCAATACCATGCTCACAAGATACGGAATGAGAATAAAAGTCTGGTAAATCTTTTTTGCCCTGGCATTCTTTACTTCCCCCAATAATATCGCTACAAAAATCGCAAAAGCTGTTCCAAAAATAATAAATACCAGGTTATATCCAATTGTATTCCGGAACATTATTTTTGCCCATTTTGATGAAAACAGATAAGTGAAATTACTAAGGCCGCACCAGGGACTTTTAAAAATCCCCTGTGCAAAATTGTAGTTCTTAAAAGCAAGAATCAGGCCAACCATTGGCATATAATTATTAATAATCAAATAAATGAAACCCGGGACTGCCAACAGATAAACAAACTTATACTTACCGAGTTTCTTTTTGATATTTTTTTTTACCGGCCGCATACTTTCATTCTTTTTGGAAGTTTTCATTTTGCCTCATTCCCCTTTGCTTGTAAAAATAAATGATAAACTTTATTTAACAATAGAATATAAAAACAGGGCGTTTTCCAATAGTGAAAATCTTACTTTCTATATGTCAATTTCTGATTTATAAAGAAAAGATTAAAAAAAGAACCCGTAAAGGTTCTTTTTTGAAAACATTGTCACTTTTCATCATTTTTTTCTAATTCCCGATATTCTGTGGGTGTACAGCCTACAATCTGTTTAAAGCTTCTGGTGAAATTGCTGTAATTAGCATACCCCGCATGCCCTGAAATACTTGTTATCGGAAGATTGGTCGTTGTCAAAAGCTGCTTGGCAACATCCATTTTTTCCATATCAATAAATTTTTTAAGACTGTAGCCTGTGCTTTTTTTAAATATACGGGTAAGGTATTCCGGATTTCTCCCAACCCGGGAAGCCAGCTCACTGACCATAATATCGCTGTCTATATTCTGCCTTATGTAACGGATAGTACTTTGAATAACATCCTGATCAGGCATTCCTGAGATCTCATATAAACGCTCGATCACATACTTCAGTGTAGCTTTCATTTCATCCGCCTGATTCCAGCAATACATAAATTCATAATAAGACAGCTTGGCATCAAACACGTCCGCGCTGCTGATATTCATGGATGCCATACAGTTTAATATCATCTCACTTATATTTTGATGGAGCTTCATGACTATCTCCCGATTGACATCATTGCTGGAAAAAAAATAGTCCAGGAAACGAAGCAGACTATCCCTGAATTCCAGCAGGTGGTTTTGATTCAAAAGCACCTTCCAGGAGGCTATTTTTGCTTCAAGGGACTGCCGCCCATCACCGCTCAGACCGCTTATTTGTCCCACGTGATACAGACGGCTTACACAACGTACATTATTTTTTTGTTCCTCCAACAGCTGTCCGCACATATCCCGCAGCTGTTCGAAATTACAGAAATCTCCACAATAGACCGCAATTTCCATTTTAAGCAATTTCAAAAATAATAATCGCATATTCTCAAGTCTGTCATGAAGTTTTTCCTGATCAGCCGCACTCTCATTATCAAAAATAGTCAATCCAATAAAATTTCCCACTGTATCATTCCTCAGAATAACGATATTCTGTGTATGCAGAGGCAGCATTATTTCATCGATTATATTTATATAAATACTGCGAAGCAAAGCTCTTTCTTCCTCTTCCCACGGGGATTTCGCTTTGATAATCTGGATCAGGAACGGATAATACACCATATCCGGAATCCATCTCCCCATCCGTATTTTTACAAGCCTGCGTATGAAAGAGTCCTCTTTTGTCAACCCGGTAAAATAGCGCATAGCATTTCCATCCAAAATATCCATCTCATGCTCAGAATAAAAAGACGCCGCATCTATCAACTCACGGTTTTTACGCTCAATGGATATCTGCATCATCGCCCGTTCCAGCACACTTTGAAGTTCCTCTTTTCCGGCAGGCTGCAGAACATAGTCAAAACTTCTGAGGGAAATTGCTTCTTTCATATACTCAAAATCCACATGAGCAGTAAGGAAAATAAACTTACAGTCCGGATAACGTTCCAATACCCATTTGGCAAAGCTGATGCCGTCTTCGACAGGCATGACGATATCACACAGGAAAATATCATAATACACTTTTTCCATTTTTATCCTGGCATCTTCCGCACTTCCCGCTATATCAATAATATCCACTGGCAATTCCATTTTTCTGATATGGGAATAGACCGTATTCAGAATCAATGGTTCATCATCAATAATCAGTATGTTCATCCAATTCCTCCGGAAGTGTAATTTCCGTAATAGCGCCTCCATATGGCGAATTATAAAAATACCAGTTTGCATCTTCACCATAGATGAGACTAATCCTGTATTTCAGGTTATCGATTCCCACATGATAAGAGCGGTATTGAAAATCTGTAACCGGCTGGTTAAGTTCTTCCAGCATTTCCTGTGGGTACCCATAGCCGTTGTCTGAAACACGGAGTGACAATCTTCTGTTCCCACTCTCATCTTCAACAATACCTGCCTGGATTTTAATTGTTAATATCGTCCCCCTTTTATTTATATGCTTGACTGAATTTTCAACAAAGGTCTGAATACATAAAATAGGGATGCGGCAATCCATTACCTCATCTTTCACGTCTGTCTGCAGAAGAATCGGGAACCCGCCTTTCAGTATGTAAATATTACAATATGCTTTTACCTCTTTTATTTCTTCAGCTACAGTAACCAGGTTTTTCCGATCCTGGAATATATAACGGAAGTAAGAGGATAAGGATATAATCATATCGTCTGCGGCATCTGCCGAATGATTTTCCAAAAGAGATTTTATCGTATTAAGGCAATTCAGAAAAAAATGAGGATTCAGCTGCAGCTGGTAGTACTGCAGCTGAATATTATTTGCACGCAGTTTTTCCTGATATTTTTCTTCCTGAATTGTATTGATTTGCTCCAATACTTCATCAATACATCTGTTGATTTCAATATATTCTTTAATTTGTACATTCCTTACCGGCTGGAGCGGATATTCTTTTTCATCTTTCTGCGCCATCTCATGAACCCGCTGAATAATATAACCCACCGGGTAAAGAATAGCGCGATTCAGATTTCGCAGAAGAATTAAAAGAAAAAAGAACGAGAGAGTAGGTATTAAAATTAAGATCAGCAGTAAATCAGGCTGTTTCCATACACTCAGAGAATCCTTTGAATCTCTGGCCAGCACAAGCATCATATCCAGAGTTTTCAGCTGCACAACGCTGATTATTCTCTGTTCCCGGTCTATTCCGGATACTCCTTTTGTTTTTATATTCAGAATTTCATCTTTTTCCAGAATATTAATTTCGGAAATTTTCGCCACCTGATTCTGCTGATAGATACAGGAAATCTGCATATTATTTTCTTTGGGAAAATATCGGCTTAAGTTTATGGCAAAACCCAAGTATTTATCTCTGGATCTCATGAAATAAACAAGATAATATTCCCCTGAACATACCATAAAGCGAAAATCTTTTTGAACATCAGCTCCCTCCGTCAATATAACCTTCAGGTGTTTATCCAGTTCCAGTTTTGTAGCGGTGCTGGGGTAGCTGCTGTATAGACTCCTCATGGAATCCCGCTTTTGGTCATAAAAAAACATTCCCGCCATATAGTCAATGGCATCCGCTTTTCCCTTCAGACTGTTCTGCAGGTAATAAGCGGATCCCACCCATTCAAAATCATCCAGTTCGTAATTACTCAGGCGCAGATAATGGATATTGTCCACATACATAGAGCTTACTGCATCCATCATTGAGGTAATGTCTTTATCCAGCTGGAATCCATAATTATCTGCAATAGTATGGGCATTTTCAAGAATCGCATTACGGCTGTTTCGGATTATAATGCTACTGTAACTCAGTAGCAGTACCATTACAATCACAATCAGGACTATCCAATAAACGAAAATCAGTTTTTTCAGAGACAGCTGCTTTTTTCCCACCCTATTTACCTCTTGCCGTAACGTTTCCTGTATAATACTCAAAATAATTATACACCTCACCGCTTCCGTTATCCAGTCTACTTTTCAGTAGTATTTCTTTTATCAGACAGCATTATTTATCCCCAAATACCTCTTTTCCAAAAGCAAGCCTGAAATCAAGCACCGGGCACTCCCCCAGTATCTCCGGCACAGCAGTATCCCGGAACTTCATCACCGCTTTATGCTCCTTCCTGTAAGGCTCCCATTTCGGCAGCGGATTCCCATTATAGTCCACACCGTTAGGATCCCCGTATTTAACGAAATTCGTCCAATAAGAGGTCACCTGCCTCGCAAGGTCATAGTGCTTCCCTTCAAAAGGCCTCCAGCTGTTTCCCAGAGAATCAAACATGAACCACAGATCCGAGCCGTGGAACGAGCCTGCATCATCCCCCGGAATATCATGATCAAAAATATAATAATACACCTTCTTACCCATGGAAGATCGAAGCTCACAGAAGCCTCTGCTGTTGCTTAACAGCATATTTTGGGCATCTGTTTTTGTCAGCGCTTCTGCTTCTTCATCATTGGAGACGCCTGCGATCCGTATAAATTCCTCTTCCCTGTCACCGAACAGCTTCGCCCATTCACAGAAATCTTCGTAAGTGAAGCTGTTTCCGCCGAACATGCCTCCCTGGGTCTCACCCCAGCATACGCCGATAATCATAGGGACATCAGGAAGCCGGTCATTATAATAGGAATCCCACACAGATTCCTTCACAAACCTGCCGTCGATGCACTGCCCAAATCCAAATCTCCAGTCAGAGGAAATTTCCCGCAGCTTCCCCATAAGAACCGAAGCGTCCATTTCCTGCGCCTGCGCCAGATTTTCAATCCCGGCCTGTCTGAAAAAATCTTCGCCGTGGATTTCCGCTTCCCGCAGAGGCATTGCTGCCCCAAAGGGCTTCTCTTCATCCGCAAATGCCATGGATATCCCGGATTGGCAGATTGCGCCGGCAATGATACCTTCATTGAAAGGACTGCACAGCTGGGCCTGGACACTTCCCGCGCCGGCACTCTGCCCGCAAATCACGATATGATCGGGATTGCCGCCAAAGGCTCTGATATTTTCATGTACCCAATGAAGCGCCAGCGACTGATCTTGAAAACCGAAGTTGGAAATCACCTCTCCTTCCGGAGTCCGTGCCGTGATCTCAGGGTGCGCCAGGAAACCAAATAATCCCAACCGGTAGCCGATCATCACGACAATAACGCCGCGACGGGCCACTCTTTCCGGATCAAATTCCACCTCATAGCTGTAACCGTCCTGCAGGCCGCCGCCGTGGATATAGCAGAATACGGAAAGGTTCTCGTCTTCTGCCGCTGCAGGAGAAAAAATATTCAGATACAGACAATCCTCACTCATGCCATAATCTGCCGACGTGGGATGCAGCTCTTTTGTGTAAAAATCATTTCCCGTACCGGGATGTATTCTCATCATGGGCATGTCTCCATACTCATAGCATTTTCTAATACCCTCCCAGTCTTCCGCCGGCTGCGGCGCTCTCCAGCGAAGCTCACCCACCGGCGGTTTTGCGTATGGCACCCCTCTGAATACGGTAATACGGGGATCCTTTCCCACCAGTCCCTGAAGAACTCCGTTTTTCACCTGAACCTTTCGCAACATAATTCCCCTTCCTTTCTTTCATAAAAATACAGGCAACAGCCAGGACAACCCTTAGCCGCCGCAGGTTCCGGTACCCGCACCTATTCGACGGTACCGTTTTTCTCTATGACAAGCACATTCACCGAATGGGCGGGCGCTGTATAGACAAATTCACTTCCGCCGGAAATACTGCCGATTACCGAGGAAACATGCTCCTTATCCTCAAAGGAATTTACCTCCCGTGGATCCGCTGCCAGCACTTCCGTCAAAATGGTCTCCCCAACCGCACAGTCAGCCGAAATACTTATCTCCTCTTCCTTTCCGCTCACATTTACTATTTTCAGATATATCTTATTCTTATCCTGGGTTGCAACGGCATTGATTAACGGATGAAGCGTATGAACTTTTTTCTGCACAAGCTGATCGTTTATATAACACTCATAGCCGTATGCATTGCATATCATTTTATAATGGTTATATTCCCCGTAAGGGATGGATACCGGAACCTGTTCTTCTTCCGACAGAGGTTTGTCAAAAAACCGCGGCACCCTGACCGCGCTCCTGCCGTTCTCTATTTTCCAGACTTGGTTCCTCACGCTTCTTGTCGTCCACTCCGTATCCTTTGGCTCATTGCAGCCTGCGTCCGTCTCTGGGTGGTGATTCCAGACAGATAAAGTCAGCGGATTGTCCTCTTCAGTTTTAATATCTATCTCAAAGGTATACTCCTCCAGTTCTTCTGTTCCGAAGACCGCCCACATGGCCGGTTTTTCATAAACGCTCCCGCTGCCTATAAAAGTTTCGAAAGCCTCGTTCCACTCTCTGCTCTTTCCGGTAAAATGATGCCTCCGGTCTCCGAAAATCATTTTCCAGCCATCTTCAGCCCTCTCAACCTCACCATAGATACATTGGGAAACCTCCACGGGCTTTCCGTTCACCTTTGTATTTTTAAAAAGCAGTCCTTCCTTTTCGCACATAATGCCGGAAATTCCATGGTATACCGGAGGCTGCTCCTCCCCCTCCTTCTCGATTTCCACCACCTCTTCGCCTCTGTATTTTCCGAGAAGGGAAACCGCATGGCAGCTGGGGATTCCATAGACCTGGTGGTTGTCAAATACAATCATATTCGGCTTCCAGGCCGTATAATCGGAATTCTGGAATAGCGGGGCATAGGCTGTCAGCCGGACAATATCCTGGTTCCTCTCCGCACCCAAAAGAAAAGCCGCTTCCGCAAGAGCGCATTCCATGGAAGCGATGGTATTTCCGCCGTTTACCGCATATTCCCCCAGGAAAATTTTCGGGCCGTTTCTGTCGTAATCATCGAACAAATCCCCGTTTTCCAGGAAAAATTCAGGGGCGTCATAATAATGCTCATCCGCATAGTCGGTAGGAAGGTTTTCCCTTTCCGTATGGCCGTTGGAAATATAGATTACCTGGGGGAAAGCTTCCTTTAGCGTCTTATAAAACAGCTCATAGCGCTGATTGTATTCCGGGCCGAAATTTTCATTTCCAATTTCCACGTATTTCAGCCGAAAGGGTTCCTTTCTGCCGTTTTCCGCACGGAGGCTTCCGTAAGGGGTATCGGCAGAGCCTAGTGCATACTCCAACGCATGAAGCGCCTCTTCCAGATATTCTTTTGTCGTCTCTTCCGAAAAACCGCCGCCGTGACGCGCCTGGCAGCTCATTCCGCAGTTGCAGACATACATGGCCTCCATTTTCAAGTCCTCACACAGCTGCAGATATTCATGGAAACCAAGTCCGTTTGTCGTGCGGTAATGCCACATCAGCTGCGCGCTGGGGCGCTCCCACACGGGCCCTATCGTACGGGAAAAGCGAAGGGCGTTCTGTTCATTTATCCCCTCCACCACACAGCCGCCGGGGAAACGGATAAATTTAGCATTTGTGTTTTTAAGGGCTATTGCCAGATCTTCCCGAAGCCCATGTCCCCTAAACGTTTTTTCAGGCATCAGGGAGGTAAAACCAAAGGTAACCGTGCAGGCCGTATCACAGGTGAGGCTGATTCTGCCTTTGAAATCCGTGCCGCCAGCGGTTAGTTCACAGTCATACCGGTGGTAGTCCGTATTTTTTCGGATCGTAATTTCACAGCTGCCCAGGTCCGTTCCTTCCTCTGACTCCAATGCCGCCGTAAATGTTGCGTCAGCATCGGACTGCGCCATAAAATACAGGCGGTATCGATCGCCTTCTTTCACAGGCACGCCGAAATATCCGATATTGTATATTTTACCTCCGGGTTCGAAGGTTACCTGCAGGGCCGCTTTCCTGTTCGGATTGAGTGTGCCTTCCTGCAAAAGCCGGAAAGACGCCTTCTTAGCGTACCAGCCCGGAATTTCCGAAGGCGGAACCGCAGCCGCCCACTCATCCATGCCTTCACCGTGATTGAACGCCCCAGGCCAGCCGTATTCCGTTATAAAAATTCTCTGGTTCGGATCGGTGGTACAGCCTTCCGGCACCAGGGAATCCTCAAATGCCCTGTTTCGGATCATTTCCGGGTACAGGCCTCCGTCGGCAGCATGGTTGATGTCCTCAAAAAATAAACCGTAAAACTCTGGCGCAGTGGGGCATTTCACCTTCTTCGTATGAATATGTATTGTGTTTTTCATTTCAGCCCCCGCTCTTTCCAAAAATTCTCTGCATAAAGGCATCTGCCAGAGACAGCCACAGTTCAAAATTCGGATACTCATAATTGCCGAATATGGACACTCCCGCCTGGCCGTGAGGCACACCGGTAAAGGTATGTACCTCCGCCCGGATGCCACGGGCAAGCAGATCCCCATATACCCAATGCAGGTTATCCAGCGCTTTGTCTTCCATGCCTACCGCGTAAAATACAGGCGGATAAACCACCTTTGTATAATCCATTTCCCTGCCCTCCCAGCGGGGGCCGTAAATGCACAGGAACGCGTCCGGCGATCCTGAATATCCATCCAGTTCATCCGGAGCATAATCCGGAAAATGATCCGTCACCTTCTGGTTCCCGGAATAATAACGGATACATTCTTCGCCGGTCAGGCCGCCGTTGGAAAATCCGGCAAAGGCCACCTGATTTTCTCTGATGCGGTATTTTGATGCGTCCTTTCGGATCATGCGGATCAGCCTTGCCGCGTCCGCGCCGCATTCCTGTCCGGTGTAGGGCATCATGTTTGTCCTGTTTAAAAGCATGAAGCTCTGATAGCCCAGTTTATTGAAATCCAGGCAGCTCTGGTACGCTTCATGTATCACGCAGTCCCCATGGTCGCCTCCGGCGCACAGTATGACGGCTCCCTTCGGAGTCACATTCTCAGGCAGAAGGAACTCATACATATATGGCCGGAAGTCCGGATCATGGTTATAACGGAAGTCCGGATTTTCCAGATATTCTCCTGTAGCCGGCATATTCCCCTCCGGCCATAGATAAATACGTGACGGCGCATCCGGCAGTTTACACAAGGTATCCATAAATTCCTGATATTCCTTTGCCAGCTCCAGCTGCTTTGCTTCTTCCTTTTCCTCCAGCATATTTCTTCTCATGCCATGAAGCTTTACCAGTTTTTCTATCGGATAGCAGGGCGCATCCTCAAAATAGGCAACGCTCCGGTGCTGTAAGGCGCTGCAGAACCGCGCAACGTTGTTATCTAAAGTTTCTGTATCACGATTCATGAATTTCCCTCCCCAAAGTGTAGCCGATTCTGAATTTCATAAGTGCGTCTGCTTTTACCTTTGATTCCTCCGGTTTATCCGTAAACTCCATCACGAATTCATTCTCTGCCGTAAAAGACTTCCATTCCGGGAGTTCCTCCCCTATCGTATCTTTACCGTTGGGATCTCCTGTTTTAACAAAATTGGCCCAGTAGGAGCTGACCTGGCGGGCAAGATCATAATGTCTGCCGGTAAACGGACGCCAGCATCTTGCCAGACTGTCATAGGCGAACCACATCTCGCTTCCGTGATAGCTGCCGGCATGATCCTCGCCGGGAATATCGGCATTGAATTCATAGAGGTATGCCTTTCTGTCCTGGCTGTCCTGGATATACCCAAACATCCTTAAGCCTGCCGCCAGATCAAGCATGGCGTTTCCGGAAAACAGAGCCTTCACCTCCGCATCATTTTTTACACCGCAAAGAGACATGAATTCTTCCGCTTTGTCACTGAATCCGGCGGCATATTCCCTGAATGCAGCCATGGTTTCCACCGGTCGTGTGAACGCCTTTGCAAAGGACTCCGCCTCTCCCCGGTTATATCCCGCCAGCACCGGTATTCTGTGATGGTGATTTTTTTTATAGGCTTCAAAATTGGATTCTCTTATCAAAATACCGTCAATAGCGGGTTCAAAATGAATCCCCTGCCCTAAAATCGCATCCTCCAGCCGTACCAGTTCTTCCCCCGGAAGCTTTCTTGCCTCTTCCAGGCTTCTGATCCCGGCCTTTTCAAAGAACAGAACGCCGACCTTTTCTGCCTTTTCCAGCGGATGGCTTCTGTCTTCCTTTTCCGCAAAGGCTGCGGTTATGCTGCTTTCAATAATGGCTCCGTCAATCAATCTCTCCGCCATGGGGGAAGTCATCAGATTCTGTACGCTCATGGCTCCCGCAGACTGTCCGGCAATGGTAATCTGATCCGGATCGCCGCCAAATGCAGCAATATTGCGCTTCACCCACTTTAAGGCCGCCAATTGATCCAGAGTCCCATAATTTCCCTTAGGATCCTCCGGCGCTTCCGCCGATAACCAGGGGTGGGCTAAAAATCCCAGGACACCCAGACGATAGGCGATCGATACGACCACAATCCCTTTTTTCGCCATATGCTCCCAGTCAAATTCCACCTCGTAAGGGTATCCTCCCTTAAAGCCTCCGCCATGGATATAGATTAAAACCGGAAGCTTTTCCTCTCCCGTCCTTGCCGTGGTATAAACATTCAGATACAGACAGTCTTCACTCATTTCGAATTCCATGCCTGTGGGGTGGATCTCCCTTGTCCAGAATTCCTCCGGGTTGCTGCCAGGTACAGGCTGGCAGGCGATTGGGCCGTACTGATCCGCTTTTCGCACACCCTCCCAGGGTACAGCCGGCAAAGGCGTCCTCCAGCGCAGTTCTCCAATCGGAGGCGCGGCATAAGGAATCCCGCGGAATACCGCAACTCTTGGATCCCACCCATGGACTCCCTGTAATTTCCCTGATTCCACTGTTACCTGTAAATTTTCCATACCTTCTCCTTTTCCGATTTTTATAATTTTTTTTATCTTCAAAACAATTGCCGGCCATAGAAATCTACAGCCGGCAACACATTTTATTAATTCTTTACCTGTTTACTGTGCAGCAAGCCATGCATCAAACTGTTTCTGCTCTTCCGCTATGATTTCATCGATTCCTGCAGCTTTCAGTTCTTCGTTAAACTTTTCCAGATAAGAATCCACGTCTACCAGGCCATATAACAGGGCATCTCTGTACTCAGCCACAACCGTTGTGCAGGCTGCCATCTGATCATATACCGGTGCACTGTCGAATATGAAGCCCATTGCCTCTGAAAACTTTGCATGGTTCGGGGCATCCAGCATATCGGTATAATAAGTGGACATTTCCACCTCCAGAGGAAGGCTCAGGCACTGATTCGGATAATACCAGGGGCCGTTCATGTTCCAGGTTGCATTACTCGCATCCACCCCTTCAGGAAAACGGGCGATACCGTTTTCATCCACCGTATAGTTATGGCCTTCAATACCAAGAATCATATAACGTGCCACCACTTCATCAGTTGCCATCAGGTACAGAATCTTCATGGCTGCATCCGGGTTCTTGCATACTGTGGAGACCATCCAGCCGCCTAAAACAGATGAGCTTGTTCCCACCAGATCCGTAAGCTGGAACTCTACGGGCTCGTAGGGGCTGTAGGAAATCAGCGCCTTAATATAGTCGGCGCTGTAACCGCCAAGATAACAGCCGGCGGCTACGCCATTGTTATACTGTGTGATAGTTCTTTCGTTATTCAGAGGATCATCCAGCTGCAATCCGGCCTCGTTCCAATCCTTCATCAGATAGCAGAAATCACGCCATTCCTGCGTTTCATAAAGATTGACGATTTCAGTCGTTCCCACTCCCTGATTTAACAAAACACCGAGCCAGTTGGGATTGCCCAGGCTGTCTATGCCGATAACCGGTTCATCATTGGTATTCACCATATAGGAAAATTCCGGATGAATGGCCTTTGCGTCTTTCATGATCTGTGTCAGTTCATCAATAGTAATCCGTTCTCCGTCTCTGTCGACGATTCCCAGTTCCTCCGCTATTTCTTTACGCAGCGCATATACCTCATAGGTGGCATAGCTGTCAACGGAGGGAACCGCATATTGTATGCCGGAAACCTGCTGGGTCTTTAATACCTTATCCGGATACATTTCCCAAAGATCGGGATACACATCTTTATAAGGCTCCAGAGAAATACACTGCTCATTCTTTACACAGCTGTCCACATTGGAATAAAATCTCCAGCAGAATATATCCAGAGGGTTCTGGTTATCGGACAGCATCAATGTCATCTGTGTGGCAAGGTCGCCAAAGTTGATTCCGATCAAATCCACCTTTGCGCCTGCATTTATCGATACCAGATACTCATTCAGCGCCTCCTCAACCTTTGCCTCATCCGGCATATCATAGCTTAATGACTGCACGGCGATTACCGGCCAGTCGTCCGGGTTTTCGGGTACTTCAAGCGCCCCGGCCGTTTCTGCTCCTGAGTCGGCGGTACTTCCGGCAGAATCTGCCGCACCCGAGGTTCCCGTCCCGGCAGAATCCGAACCACAGCCTATAAGTGTTCCAAGCATTGCCGCAGCAAGGATAAGTGATACCAGTTTCTTTTTCATAGTGCTTCCTCCTGTATTTCATTTCATAAATCTATCTTATATTTTTCTTTCTTTTCAAAATATTCATTTTCCGATGTAATCCGTGACATTTTCTGACTCCGGACAATCGTTCCGACGAAACAGAACGGTTACAGGGTTACAGCGCCGGACAACTATGCGCGGACATATACATCCGCAACAGCCGCTTCAATAAGGGCCTGTCTGTCTGATATCTGGCAGGGGCTCAGATTCAGTATCTGCCTGCCTCCTCTGATAGGAAGGATACACTGGCTGTAGCCTGTAAAATTGTAATTATTGTCAATAGGTATCAGACTGTCCATTTTCTCCCAGAACCCCATCCCCATTTCCGAATTGGCAAATATATGCGAAAAGCCTCTTCCCGCCGCCAGAATAGTCCCGTCCTTTCCTCCCTTGTTAATCCAGGCCACATAAGGCGTACCCGTAAGATAACTTCCGTCAACCGCAACTATCGGATTTCCCATAAAATCAGGTTCTCCCCAGTCATCCATGGAATCGGAAATCCTGAAATAAACAGGGATTCTGTCCTCATTTACCATCTCATAAACCATAATGAACTTCCCGTTTGGCAGATAAGCCACGACAGGCATCCCCGGTCGAAGGTTCCCATCGGGAAAAGCCACGTCTATTTTTTCCTCTCCCCATGTATAGCCGCCGTCCTCCGACACCTTATGTGCAAGAAGCTGGTTATAATTCCCATGATCCTTGTACCGCTCATCCGAATAATAACAGAACAGCCTTCCGTCAGGGGACTGCAGCAGGAAGGGCTCCCATACGGGAAGGCCCATGATATGCTTTTCGTCCCTCTCCCCTTTTACAATTTCGCTGACAAATTCCCAGGTTTTACCGGCATCCTCGCTTTTATACATGTGCAGTGTGGTAGTGCTCATATCCTGCGGAATAATGTTGCCTGCGCACAGAATTGTCCCTTCCTTCAGCTTCCCCATGTCACAGGGCAGTTCAAACAGATGCGGCTGGAAACGACATCCCTGTCCCAGCTGCGTATCCTCAACACAGCTCAGATAGTGCCAGCTGTGTGCATCATCCGTACTCTCATAAACAGGGAAAACGGGAGTCGTCTCTGTGTAATACTCCATCGTCGCCAGCAGTGTCCCGTTTTTCTCCCCGTTATGTTCCAGGCAAATACAACGCGGATACATGGAACCCGGACCTCTCTGCCCCTCAAAAGGCTCTCCGGGACAAAACACCACGCTTGTATATCTTTTCTTCAGCAAAATGGAACAGCTTCCTCCCTCTTTCGGAACATGCCCGCCATTAGGGGCATAAAGAGAATCATGAATTAATTTACTGTCTGCAGTCATATTCATATTTAACTCCTTTCATCTGCCTGCGCGGTTCCCGTCTTCCTGTGCTGTCTGCCCCTCTTGCCCGGCCTGCCGCCCTCTCCGTGTGATCTGCTCTCCCGGTGCGGGCCGCCGCCCTGTAAGGATTCCTGTAAGGGGCGTCATAAGCACGCCGGTCCTTAGGCTGCGTTCTTTGCAGCCTTAGTACCGCTGCGTGATTATCCGAGCGAAAGCGTCCCCTCTAAGGAACCTTACAGGGCGGCGGCCCGCACTGGGAGAGCAGATCACACGGAGAGGGCGGCAGGCCGGGCAAGAGGGGCAGGCAGCACAGGAAGACGGGAAACACACCTCAGTCTGTCAGCCCTTTACGCCGCCGATTACAATGCCTTTAATAAACGCCTTCTGGAAGAAGGGATAAATAACCATAATCGGTACGACGGAAATTACCGCAATTGCCATTCTCACTCCGGAGGTGGGGATCTGCGTGGTAATCTGGGCGCTGCCCGCGTCCAGCGTATTCTCTTTCAGGAACTGCACATTATTCATCATGGAATTGAGCACGTTCTGAATGGAATACAGATCGCTTCTCCTTGTCAGATAATACAGGCCGTTGATCCAGTCATTCCAATAAGCAAGTGCGGAAAACAGCGCCACCGTTGACAGCATGGGTTTGGAAAGCGGAAGCGCTATCCGAAACAGCATACCCAGCTCGCCGCAGGAATCCATTTCCGCAGCCTCCAGAATATCCTTGGGAACATTTGTTGTGAAGTAAGTCCTCATCAATATAACATTATAAGCCCCCAATGCCAGGTTCGGCAGGAGCAGCCCCAGAAGGCTGTCGCCCACATGCATGTACTGGCTCCATATAATATAGGAAGGAACCATACCGCCGGAAAACAGCATCGTAAAGAAAATGAAAAAGGATAAAAAATTTCTTCCCGGCAAATCCTGTTTAGACAGCAGATAAGACATAAACATTGTCATCGTCACATTCAGCGTGGTCCCCACCGCCGTAATCAGAATCGTCACCCCATAGGCTCTGGCAATTTTTCCGGCAGCCTGGAACAGATACTCATAGGCACGAAAATTTATTTTTTTTGGGAAAAAGGAATATCCGTAAAGTGTCAGGGTAGCTTCATCTGTGATGGACGCCGTAATCAAAAGAATAAACGGCAGCAGACAGCACAGCATTAAAAGAATCATTATTATATTCGCAAATATGCGAAAACCTTTATTCGTTCCAGCCATTTTTCCTCCTCCTCAGAACAACGCGCTGTCAGGTTCTGTCTTGCGCACAATAGCATTGGTCAGCATTACCACGAAAAATCCGAGTACAGACTGCAGAAATCCTGCTGCAAGCGATCTTCCCACATCATGATCCTGCATCAGAGTGCGGTATACGAAGGTATCAATTGTTGTGGTTGTTGAATAAAGCAGTCCGCTGTTCTGGGGCACCTGGTAGAACAGGCCGAAGTCAGATGCAAACATCCTCCCCAGCGCCATGATCGTCAGGATAATTACCGTAGGCTTCAACAGCGGCAGGGTAATCCTTGTAATCTGCTGCCAGGTAGTGGCGCCGTCCACTACTGCAGCCTCATAATAAGTCTTGTCAAATCCGATAATCGTTGCAAAATATACAATGCTCTGAAAGCCGAAGCTTCTCCAAAGCTGTACGATAGTCAAAATAAAAGGCCAGTACTTTGCCTCCGTGTACCACTGAACTCCTTCTTTTCCCAACGGCTCCAGAATCCCCTTGTTGACAAAACCGTTCGTGCTGGACAAAAAGGCATATACCAGATAGCCAATAAGAACCGTGCTTACCAGATGGGGAATCAATATTGTTGTCTGATATACCTGCTGCGCCGTTTTCTTACGTACCTCGTTTAAAAGGATGGCTACGAAGATTGCAAAGACGGTACCCAGAGACAGGAACAAAATATTGTAGCCAATAGTATTGCGGAACATGATCTTAGCCCATTTGGAGCCAAACAGATATGTAAAATTACTCAGGCCGTTCCAGGGGCTTTTGATTATTCCCTTGGCAAAACTGTATTTCTTAAATGCAAGAATCAGTCCTCCCATGGGAAGATAATTATTAATGATCAGATACAGGAACCCCGGCAGTGCACACAGATACAAAGGGGCATATTTACGGAGTTTTCTCAATGTCTGCTTCTTTGAAGCCGCTTTTCTTTGGGTTGTGCTTACTTTTTTAGACATCATCTTATCCTATCCTTCCATTCAGGGAATATAATCTACTGTACGACAAGCCATGCATCAAACTGTTTCTGTTCTTCCGCAATAATCTCGTCGATCCCTGCCGCCTTCAGCTCCTCATTGAACTTTTCCAGATAAGTATCCACATCCACCAGGCCGTACAGCAATGCGTCTCTGTATTCCGCAACTACTGTGGTACATGCCGCCATCTGGTCATAAACCGGAGCGCTGTCGAATACAAATCCCATGGCCTGGGAGAATTTTGCATGGTTCGGGGCATCCAGCATATCGGTATAGTATGTTGTCATTTCTGTTTCCAATGGAATGCTCAGACACTGGTTCGGATAAAACCACGGGCAGTCCTGGTTCCAGGTGCTGTTATTCTGCGTAACGCCTTCGGGACGTCTCGCAATGCCTTTTTCATCCACGTTATAATGCACACCTTCAATCCCCAGGATAAAGTACCGGGCCACCTTTTCATCGGTGGACATCAGGTACAGCATCTTCATGGCGGCATCTGGTTCTTTGCATACGGTGGAAATCATCCAGCCTCCCAGTACGGAGGCGCTCGTTCCCACCATATCTGTCAGCTGGAACTCAATGGGCTCATAAGGGCTGTAAGCTATCAGCGCCTTAATATAGTCCGGGCTGTAGCCGCCCAGGTAGCAGCCTGCGGAAACACCGTTATTATACTGGGAAATTGTCATTTCATTGTTAAGCGGATCGTCCATCATTAAACCGGCATCCTTCCAGGCTTTCATACGCTGGCAGAACTCACGCCATTCTTCCGTTTCATACAAATTTACAATCTCTTTCGTATCCACGCCCCGATTCATCAGAACGCCCAGCCAGTTGCTGTTTCCCAGACTGTCTATGCCGATAACCGCTTCATTATTGGTATTGATCATATACGCGTATTCCGGATGTGCCGCCTTTGCATCCTTCATAATCTGAGTCATTTCATCCAGCGTAATCCGTTCCCCGTCCCTGTCCGCAATGCCCAGATCCTCGGCCACATCTTTTCTTAACGCATAAACATCATAGGTTGCATAGCTGTCCACGGAAGGAACCGCATACTGCACACCACTGATCTGCTGAGTCTTCAGGACAATTTCAGGATACATTTCCCACAAATCAGGATAAACATCAAAATAAGAATCTAACGGGATGCACTGTTCGTTTTTCACACACCCATCCAACGTGGAATAGAATCTCCAGCAGAATAAATCCAGAGGTTGTTGATTATCAGACAGCATAAGCGTCAGCTGTGTGGAGAGATCTCCCAGGGTCATCTGCACCATATCGGCCTTCACGCCTGCATTAATAGATACCAGATATTCATTTAAAGCATCCTCCACCATCTGTTCGTCTGCCATTTCACTCAGCACAGGCACCTGTACCGTGATGGTGGGCCACTCGTCCGGGTTTTGTGCTGCCGAAAAATCTCCGGCCGATTCCATTTTTCCCGTCTCCATCTCCCCATTACCGGTCGTTTGAGACTGTGCACCCGCAGGCGCCTTTTCGGCACAGCCGGCCAGCACACCCGCCATTACAACCGTGAGAATCAGTGACAATAACTTTTTCTTCATTGCTTTACCTCCCCTTTTTCCTTTTGGTAATCCTATTTTAATCAACCAGGGAAGTGAAAAATATGCAAAATCAGTGAACGTTTATTGCATTTTCTGATTCGAGGCCGCCTTACGGTACTCCATAGGCGTACAGCCCACCAGCTGTTTAAAGCTCCTTGTGAAATTGGAATAATTTCCATAACCTACATGGCTGGATATTAAGGTTACAGGCAATGAGGTTGTTGATAGAAGCATTTTGGCAGACTCCATTTTTTCATTTACAATATATTCTTTCAGAGTGCAACCCGTATTCTTTTTAAAAAGCTTTGTCAAATACTCCGGGTTCATTCCCGCAAATTCTGCGATTTCTGTTACCGGCAGATCCGTGTCCAGATGCTGTCTGATATATTTTACCGTTTCCCGGATCACATCCTTTGTTTTCCCTTTCCCCGTAATCTCCTGCAGCTTTACCGCAATATACGTCAGCGCTTTTTCAAACAAATCATATCCCTGCCAGGAATTCATATAGGTCAGGTAGGGCAGCTTGTCATCAAAAATCATCTCACTGCCAATCTGATGATTTACAAGATAGACCAACAAAAGCTGGGTAACGCTCTGATGAAGGTTCATCATGCCGGATGCATTCATATGTCCATGGTAATCTTTTGTGATATAAGAAAGGATACTATCCTTAAAGACGAGAAACTGATCCTGATCCAACAGCTTTTTCCATGTACCCAGCTGCAGCCTGTAGGAATTGCGGTTTACATCCTTCTCATTTTCCCGGGGCAGAAACACACGGCTTTCCCTGCGCACATTATCCCTTTTCGCCTGAAATAAAGGCTGCGAATATTTCACAAGTTCCGCCGGGCCGCAGGCTCTGCCGCAGTAGATAGCCATTGAGGTCTGAAGGGCACGGAACGCCAGAATACGAAAGCTCTCCAGTTTTTCGGAAAGCGCCTCTGTTTCATAGGATAATTCCCTTTTCCAGTACAGGAGAATGGCAAAATCCGTACTGTTTTCTTCCAGAAGAATAATACTGAATACCTTCAAATCCTGAAACACTTCATCCAGGACATTCTGGTAAATCAGACGTAAGATGGGCTTTTCTATCTTTTCCAGATGCTTCTGCGTTTTAAGAACCTGGATTAATACGGGCAGATACTCTGATTCTCCCGCACCGTTAACATTATGGCTCAAAATCAGCCTGCGCAGATAGGAGTCCTCTTCATTCCGCCCTTCCAGATACTGCAGGGCACCTGTTTCAAGAATACTTTCCTCATAGGTCTGAAAAAAAGCGCCCATGTTTATCAGTTCCTGATTTTTCCGCTCTATTTTTATCTGGGAAACGGCCCGCTCTACAACATTCTTCAATTCCTGTGTACTGACAGGCTGAAGTACATAATCAAAGCTCTGCATGGAAATTGCTTCCTTCATGTATTTGACATCCGCATAAGCCGTCAGGAAAATAATCTTCACATCGGGATACCTTTCCAGTACCCATTTAGCGAAGGTTATCCCGTCCGTTTCAGGCATGACAATATCGCAGAGGAATATGTCATAATGATACTGTTTCATCCATTCCTTTGCTTCCTCAGCGCTGTTTGCAGTATCTATTCTCTCCATTTCCAGTTTCATCTCTTTAAGCTGGGAGTCCACTGTTTTAAGCACTGTTTTTTCATCATCAATAATCAGTATGTTCATTTTTATACCTCTGTATATCGCGGATTTTCCCACGCCTGCCTCATAAAGCAGTCTGGGCGGGATTTTCAAACATTACTTGCGGAAGCAATATTTCCGTAACAGCTCCTCCGGCGGGACTGTTATAAAAATAAAGCTTTGCCTTATCACCATATAACAAATAAATCCGGTACTTTATATTATCAACTCCAACCTGCATGGAATGATACTGGAATTCTGTAACCGGCCTGTTCAGCTGTTCCAGCTGTTCCGACCTGTAGCCCTCTCCATTATCCGTGATATGGATTCTTGTATACCATTTCCCGTCATCCTCTATTCTGTCCGCCGTAATGGAAATAGAAAGCACCCTGCTCTTATTCACCGCATATTTTACAGAATTCTCCACAAATGTCTGCACACACAAAATGGGGATCTTACAGGATTCCGTCTCTTCCTCCAAATTAATCTGCAGAAGAATAGGCATGGCATTTTTAATAATATAAATATTGCAGTAAGCTTTAACCTCTTCTATTTCCTCAGCCAGTGTAACCAGACTGTCCGAATCCTGAAACACATAGCGAAAATGCCTGGATACGGCAAAAATCATGGTTTTCACCGTGTCCACATCATTTTCATTGAGTAAAGAGGCTACGATATTCAGACAGTTCAGGAAAAAATGAGGTCTTATCTGCAGCTGATAATACTGCAGCAGCGCAGCGTTGGCTTCCTTCTCCTTTTTGTATTTTTCCTGCTCCAGCTGTCCCATCTCTGCAATCAACTCATCCAGCTTTTCATTAATCAGCCGGATTTCCTCCAGCTGGCTTTCTTCCCCTGCATACCCGGAATTTTCAGACGTCTCTCCCCTTTTCATTTCCGTCAGGCGGTGTACGAAATGATCGATCGGCTGGTAAATAATCCGTTTTACAAATCTGTATACATTCCACAAAACAGCAAAAGCCGTCAGAGGAATGAGAATGAACAACAGCCAGAATTCCGCCTGATTCCAGAAGGCAAGTTTCTCATCCTTATGAATCAGCATGATCTGAAGCTCCTGCCCCTCCACCGCTTCCCTGGAAATCATGTATGTCAGCCCCGCGTTATCCGTATCATTCCTGAGCTGTTCCTCAAGGGACTTCCCATCAAGAAGCGGCTCTCCCAGATTAGCCAGAATATTCCCCTGCCTATCGGAGATGATCAGCTGCATATTTTCCCTCAATACAAAATATACGGACAAATTGACCGTATATCCTAAAAGCTTTCCCCGATCCCCCAGAAGATACAGAAGATACGTTTCTCCTTCATAGGTCATTATCTCTTCATAAGGCATCTTTTCACCTGTATGGGCACGTACTTCCCCTTTGATCGCCTGGTTCAGGCGATAGCTGTCACCCGCAAAGGGATAGCTGCTGAACTCACTGTGAAGGGAATCCCAGTCTTGATCGTAGTAAAAGACGCCGCCGAAATAATCCAGATTATCCGCCTTGGTGCTGAAATTATTATTCAGGTAATAGGCCGCGAGCATCCACTGGCTTTCCGTAATCTGCGGCCTTTTCAGCATCTGATAATGTACATTATTCCCATACAGATTTTTAACATAGGCCTCCATGGAGCCGATATCCCGGGCAAGCTGCTGCGCATAATCGGAGGTCATGGCCGCATGATCCCTTTTATACACGTGCCGGTACTGCAGTATAATATAACCTCCAAAACACATTAAAAGCAGCAGAAGCAGAACGGAACCGCCTATGCCGCCTATGAATAAGTATCTTTTTATGGAACCATTTTTATTCTTCAGAACCGGGACTTCCTTTCTGTCCATGCATTTATTTCCTTCTTTCCCTTTTCCGCACCATCCGGGCAATAAGCAGATTTGCAGCTGTTCAACATCTTCACAGTTACACAGATTTTATCATATAATCTGCATTGAAACAAATCGTTACGAACCATGCCGGTTCATAAAGATATTTGTTAAGAACTGATCTGCCAGGACCTCCCATGTTTCAAAGTTGGGCTATTTAACACATCAGCCCATCAGCTTCCTTCCCTCCATCCGAACAGGGAACCAGTTTTTTCCGGAAGAAATTTAGTACGATATCATAGTAGCCCTGCCCTCTAAAGAAGCCATGCCCCTGCCGGGGAACCAGCACAAAGGTTGCGTCATGGCCGTATTTAAGCAAGGCATCATAATAATTATAGGAAAATTCCGGTGACACCGCCTGGTCCGAATCGCCATGCATCAAAAGGTACGCCGGCTGTTTCTGATCGACATAGAAGATCGGGCTGATTTCCATGGAGAGCTCCGGCGCTTCCCGGCCGGGCCTGCCGAACATCTGCACAAAAATTTTCTCCTGCACTTCATCCCTCTGTTTTTCCTCTTTTTCCTGCTGTCCCGGCATGAGAGTCAGCCGGATTCCCAGCTCTTTTGCGCGGGTCTGCACTTGTGGACAGGCATATGCCCCCATATGCGTCATATCACCGCCGCAGTACCAGTCACAGACTGCTTTAACCTCACTGCTGTATTCCTTCCAGCCGCCGTTCCCCTCCAGGCAGGGATTCCTATAGGAAGCTCCAACCAGCGCCGCCAGCTGGCCGCCTGCCGACTCTCCCCAGATACCGATACAATCCGGATCAATGCCCAGTTCTCCGGCATGTGCCTTTAAAAAACGCACGGCACATTTACAGTCTTCAATGGGTGCAGGAAACGGCTTCTCCGTTACCAGCCGGTACTCAATGCTTGCACAGACAAAGCCCATATGGCAGGCCTGTACCAAAGCATTTACCGGACGGTATTTTTTCGTTAGTTCCGGGATGCTCCAGCCGCCGCCGTGAACCCAGATGATAACAGGACGTTTTTTCTCTGCTTTTTCCCTGGGGATCATAAGGTCAAGATGCATGGGGTGATCCCCTCCCATTCCATAGGCCACATCCTCATAAAAATCGATTCCCTGGCTTTCCCAGTCCATTTTAAATTCATCTGCAACACCGGTTTCTTCTCCGGATAATTTTATCAAATCCAGCATTTTACATCCTCCCTGTCAGCCCGAAATTACACAGTTTTTTATTATACGGTATCTATTTTAGTAAATGGAGAATAACATAAATATAGAAAAACAGATTTCATATATCATATTTTCTGATATGGCATTTCCCTGATACAGATAATGTCCCAATGTGCTGGTTCTCAGACAGCCTGTGGAAAATTTGAATAAGGCCATCTCTTTCCTGCTTTTTATCAGGAAAAGAAATGACCTTACTTTTGCTTATTTATGCCTTTTCACCAATCATAAAAAGAAAGTACTTTAGAATACTGTCTCTTATCCCTATTAAATCGTCACTGATGATTCCGGCAGGGTAACTCCTTTCACAGCAATACACACCTGCTCATCCAGCACGCGTACCGCCGCCAGTGTCCGTCCATAACAGGCTGTCGCCTCTTTATCCAGAAAGCTTTCCTCTGTTCGCTGTCTGGCACTTCCGAAGCCCAGAAGTTCACCCCCCTGTACCTCAATTGAAATCAGCTCATCCGCATTGCTTTCCACAATTCCATCCTTATCACAGATATTTATAGCCACATACAAAATTTCTCCGGGCTGCACGTATTCCTTTTCCGGCTGAATACTAAGCTGCAGATTTCCTGCCGCAGACTTAAGCATACCCGTCATAATTTCATTTCCCTCTTCATCCGTTCCCACCGCCTTGAGTACGCCCGGCCTATATTCCGCCTCAAAGATTGCTTTGCAGTCTGTCGTATCCTTTTCCGCCAGGAGTGCTTCATTCAAGTATAGTCTGATATGGGGAGCCTCTGTGTATGCTTCTACAGTTACTGCATTCCCTTCACACCCTCTCCATGACCAGCTTGGAATGGCATTTGTACCCCGCCATGCACTCTTTATCACTTCTTCGCCGGGATGATTGGCAGGGGTAACTGCCAGGAGCACCTCATCATTTTTCCCCCAGACTGTCCTTGCATAAAGAGCCTCTCCATCCGGGTTGCCTGTTAAATCGATAACACCTGCACCGCCAGCCAGCCATGGATATGGCTTTTCAAATCCCATGGCATCCGCGGAATAGCTCCATGCACCAATGCCGGCTTCTCCCAGATAATCAAAGGCTGTCCACATAAAATCTCCAATCAAATAGGGATATTGTTTAACCATTTTCCAGTTATTGCCAATCTCATGGGGAAAAGTCTCACTTCCAAGTATCAGCCGGTCAGGATGAGCCTTTCCTTCCATGGTATATCTGCCTGATGCATAATTATAACCCGCAATATCCAGCATATCCAAAATTGGGCTTGTGGCACAGTCCGCCTCCTCCCCGTCTGCAGAATGGTTCATATTGCTTCCCACCATCTGTGTCATACTGTTAAACATCGTACTGTCCATCCGGCTCATATCCGGCATTTGCGCCGATTGCCCATCGCCGCCAATATCTCCCGCAGCTTCCGTATTGATTCCGCCTTCTGCATGGTACATTTCCTTCCCTTTAGCGGCATTGGCAATAATCATCAGATTGATCCCGGCAGTCACCGCCCTGCTTCCATCCAGTTTATGGCATAGCTCAATCATCTCTTTTGCAAGCTCTTTACCCTCTGTTTTTGCAGGCTCACTGACTTCGTTCCCAATAGAATACATGATGACCGAAGGATGATTATAGTCCTTTTCCACCATTGTCCTGATATCTTCTTTATAATTATCCATAAATTCCGTCGCATAATCATATTTGCTTTTATGCTGATACCACATATCCCAGGTTTCATCCATCACATACATACCCAGCTTGTCACAGGCGTCAAGCATTGCCCTGGAGCAGGGATTATGTGCGGAACGTATGGCATTGAATCCATTCTCCTTCATGATGCGGACCCGCCGTTCCTCAGACTCATCATACGCACAGGCTCCAACAATCCCATTGTCATGGTGCAGGCATCCGCCGCGAAGCAGAGTTTCCTTTCCATTGATAAATAGTCCCTGAGGACTCCACTCCACCATCCGAATCCCAAAAATACTTTCCTGGGTATCCACCACCTTATCTCCATCTGTCAAAAACACCCTGCAGCGGTAAAGGTCAGGTGTCTCATCATCCCATAATTTAGCCCCGGGCAGTGTAATCTCAGCCTCATCCCCCTTTGCAGCAGCTATCACACATTCTCCATCCAGTATCTGTATTTCTGCATATCCCCTTGCATGAGCTACAGATACCGCTATTCTGGCAGGATTATATGATATCGTATTTACTTTAATTCCATGAAGCTGTATATGTATTTGATCCTGCACATATAAGGTGACCGGCCGGTAGATTCCGCTGCCCGTATACCAGCGGCTGTTTGGCATTTCATGATTATCCACTCTTACATATATCTTGTTTCCGGCTCCAAAATATAAGTAATCAGTCAGGTCAAACCTCGCTTCTGTATATCCATACACAATTTTTCCCACATACCGTTCATTTACCCAAATTTCCGATTTCCCATAAATACCTTCAAATTCGATGGTGATTTTTTTATCAGCCCACTCAGCAGAAACCTCCATCTCTTTTTCATATTCATAAATTCCGCCCGGAAAATAAGCTCCCGCGGAACCGCTCTCACACTTTGGATCGCGCTTTTCTTCCAGCATTGCATCATGAGGAAGGCATAATTTCCTCCATGGCCGGTCAGTCCCTGCCTTACGGAATTTCCAGTTTTTATTAAAATCAATTTTTATCATCCTATTGCCTCCTCCGCACCGGCTAACTTTTCATTTTCCCGGTCCACCTTCATGAAAAACAGACACACAGTAATCAATACTGTCAGGATAAGAGGAAGCCCTGCAAAAGTGAATTTAATTGCATTCTTTACCGCAGCTGTCTGCTCCATGGCAGTTCCCACATATCCGGCAACAGACAGAATCCAGCCGGAAACAGCTGCTCCAAGGCCGCCGCCTACCTTCATTCCAATGGAAGAACAGCTAAACATCATGCCTTCCGTATGTACCTTATTCTTCAGCCAGTTGTTGCGTGCCACTTCCGCTACAACTGCATTTAAGCTTCCCATCAGAAAAGCCATGAAAATACTGCGCAGAAAAGTAGTCCCGACAATCCCCATAAAATTAGCGGAGTATGCAAAAAATACCATAACCAGCGAAAATACCGAAGTCACTATATAGGAAACCAGATTTACTTTATACATTCCAAACTTCTTCACCAATGCAGGATTAAACATCAAACCGACGATCATGACAAAGGAGGCAAGAGATGTGACTCCCATCAGGGATGCATCACCTAATATATAAGTAAAATAATATACACTGATGCTGCTGGAAAGCCCTGTATTGATATAGAGCAGTAAATAAATCATAACAAGAATCAGATAGTATTTATTTGTAAATACATACTTTAACATAGTTAAAAAAGATACCTTCTCATCTGAAGAAGCCTTTCCTTTGGAGTCAGCTTCCTCCCCATCATCAGCAACCTCTTTGCAGGTCAGGCTGGCCAGGGAATTAAAGATAAGAAAAATCACGGCATAAATAACAGCCACTGTCCTCCAGCCTGTCATACCTCCGCCTAAAGCGCCTACGGACGCCACGGTAACAGACATTACAATCATAGATGCGACTACGGCGAAAACATAACGGAAGGTTCCGAGGGAAACCCTTTCCGCATCATTTTTAGTAATTAATGCAGACATGGTTGCATACGCAATATTGTTTGCAGTATAGAATAATGCATTTGCACAGGTATAGAACAGGAAGAACCAGATATACTGCCCGACTGACGCCATACTTGACGGAATAGCAAAAATAAGAATCAGGCTGACTGCAAGCGGAAATCCCGAGTAAAACATCCACGGACGTGCTTTTCCCATCTTGGAATGAGTTCTGTCAATCAGGCTGCCAAAAAACACATCGGTAATCCCATCCAATAGCTTACTGGCCATAATCAATGTCCCTGTAATCCCCGGATTCAATCCTACCGCATCAGTCATATAGATCAATGCGAAGGATGTAATCATCATATAGAAAAAATTGGAACCAAGATCCCCCGTTCCATATGCGAGCTTTTTAGTTAATGATAAATACTTCTTTTGTGTCCCCATAACTACCTCCGAATATAATATTTTTTGCCTTTTCCCAATTTCCTGAGCGCTCTGAAAATCAAGACAGATTTTAATTACACCACCATAATATCCAATATTTTCAGGGAAAACAATGGCACAAACAATCTATTCTATGCTATAATTTGTATCATATTCGAGTGTAAGGAGTTAACCTCATATGGAAAAGATAGATCCTGTTCCCGCCTCCATCTCATCCCAGATCACGGAAACTGTATATTTGAATCAAATTGATGAGTCCCAATATAAAAGCTATTATCCTATCGATCTGATATTTGAAACGATCCATTCTGATAATCCGGAGCAGTATTTTATAGTTACCATGCTGAATCCTTCCTTTCATTCCAGCACCAGCTATTCCTATAGTGATCCGCTCAACCCGGTCCACCGCAACGGGCTGCACCAGCATGCCTATTTTGAATTGATATATGTCATAGACGGAAGTATGTATCAGAATATTGAAAACAAACGGCACTTATATTCCAAAGGAAGTCTCTGCCTACTCAATCGTAACATTCATCATGCAGAGGAGTTCACAACAGATTTCCGCGCAGCGTTTCTCTCCCTTCCAGTCGCATTGGTGGATGAGCTGTTCAATCATACCGATCAGTTTTATTTTTATGATAAAAAGTATTATACGATTAACATGCATTTAATATTAAGTCCTTCTTCTGTAAAATGATTCTTCCTTATCATCGGTTATTCCGGCGGGATATTTTATAGCATTCCCATTATTCACGATATAATTTCCTCTGAACAGGCAGTATCATAATATTTTCTTATCCAAATATTAAAATAGATAATTTTTATTTTTGTATACACTGTCTTATAATATTCTTCGAAGAAAGAAAATGTCCCGGCGGCAGCGCATTTCCGATACGGGCAGCATTTTCGCCCCATGAAATAAGATACGATGAACCCAAGGTTCAGAAAGGAATCGAAATGTACGATATTATCATTATCGGCGGAGGCCCTGCCGGAATCAGCGCAGGCATTTACGCGGTAAGCCGCGGGAAAAAGACACTTATCATAGAAAAAAGCCAGATTGGCGGAATTATCGGAAAGGTTTCCACCGTCACCCATTATTCCGCTATTGTTGAAAATGAATCCGGAGCTACCTTTGCCGAGCGTCTGAAAAGACAGGCACTGCATGCAGGCGTTGAAATCCGGTATGAAAACGTGATAAAGACTGAGCTACAGGGAGATATCAAAACGGTCATGACGGAGGAGGGCTGTTATCAGGCCCAAAAGCTTATCCTTGCAAACGGAAGCACTCCCCGTAAACTGGACATTCCCGGCGAAGCCGGCCTGACAGGAAAGGGAATGGGGCTGAATGCCGCCAGGGACGGCGCTCTTTATGCCGGAAAAAATATGTATGTGGTGGGCGGCGCCGACGGTGCTGTAAAAGAAGCCCTCTATCTGTCCCAGTTTGCCAAAACGGTAACTATCATCCATTTTGAAGATCAGCTGGGCTGTATCGCTGAATTTAAAAACAAACTGAAGGACACAGCCAACATTACCCTGCGCCTCTCTTCCCGCCTTCAGGCCGTCCATGGCAGCGAACAGATCGAAACGCTGGATATCGCGGATGAAAAGAGCGGAAAAACAGAAACCATCCAGGATCCCGGCTGCGGAGTATTCGTTTATACAGGCACCGTCCCCAATACGGATATCTATCCGGAACTGGTACTGGAAAACGGGTATATCCCGGTAAACGATAAAATGGAAACAGCCATTCCCGGCGTATATGCCGCCGGAGATATCCGGGTAAAGCAGGTGCGCCAGGCCGCGACCGCGGTTGCAGACGGAGCCGTAGCGGCAATTAATGCCGCTGTCTGACCCTATCTGCGGGAAATGCGGGATCTCTGCCCGGCAGAGATCCCGCATTTCCTTTTTTTTCAGAATAACCTTCCCCTTACTTCCCCTTTTCATTGACCATAATTGCCATCGGTTATATACTGAATGTATGTATCGATATCAGGGGGAATGTTTCGTGTATAAAAAAATCATACTTACGGCAATCTCTTTTTTGCTTCTCTTCACTCTTGGAGGCTGTTCACCTTCCGCCGCTCCGAAAGAGCCCAGACTCTTCGGCTTCACGGCCATGGACATGACGGATCAATCCTTCCGCCTTGCACTGGCTGAACTGGAAGAGCTGGTAAACCAGAACGGCGACAGCCTCATCACTTTTGATCCCCAGTTAGATAATGAAAAACAGCTTCAGGGCATATCCGATATGATCAGCCAGGGCATAGAAGTCCTCTTTTTAAACCCGGTGGATATCAACGGCATACTTCCCGCGCTCAGGGAGTGTCAGGAAAACGGCGTGAAAATCATCTGCTTTGATTCCAAGGTCTCCGATGCTTCCTACATCGAAACCTTTGTGGGCGGTGATAATTACAAGATGGGATGGCTCATCGGCGACTATATTAAAAAAGACTTTCCCCAGGGAGGAACTCTGGCCTATCTGACCAACCCGCAGGCCGGCTCCATCCTGCTGCGTGAGCAGGGGCTTCTGGAGTCTCTGGAGGGGAGCAATATTGAAGTGATCGATGTGCGTGAAATCTCACGCTACGAGGAGGTTCTTCCCGCGACGGAAAAGCTTCTGGATGATAATGACAGCATTGATATTATCTGGGGCTTCAACGATGATATCTGCCTTATGATGCATAGCTGTGCGGTGGCAAATGAACGTCAGGATCAGATTACCTTCTATGCCACCGGCGGCAATCCGGGGATCCTGGATGCCGTCAAACGCGGGAATGTCCGGGCAGTATCCGTACAATCCCCGGCGGACTGGGGAAAGGTCTGCGGGGAATTGTGTTATAAGCTGCTGGACGGGGAAGAAGTCAATTCCGATTATCTGCTGGAGGCTTCTATCATAGATACGGAGAGTGTAAATGCATATGAAATGGATCAATGATACCGGAAAAGCATCAAAGATTTTCGAGACGTTTCTTGTCCTTCTTCTTATTCTGATGATCGGAGCCACCGGCCTGATGATGCTGCACGTACAGGAACAGCTGAAGGAAAATACGGCAGCTTCCGTAAAAACAGTATTTGACAAATCCGCCAACCTCATAAACTCGGATATCCTCTCGGCCCAGAATGCCGTATACCGCTATTCCCGTTATATCAACTGGGAGGATCAGGAGAAATCTGTGGCTATGCTCGGCGCTTTTCTGAAGGAATATGGCTGTCATCAGGCATTTTATCTGGATTCGGACGGAACCGGTTATGATGCTTCGGGCAATCATTTTACTGTGGATGATCTGCCCTTTCCGGATTTTGTTCTCTCAAAGGGGGAACAGGGCTTTTCTCCCTTCTTCCTGGATAAGGAAGGGACCTGCCTCACCGCCATGGGTATTCCCGTCATGAAGGACGGTATCCGGACAGGAGCCTTCTATGCGGTCTATCCCATGGAAAAATTCAGCAGCAACACGCTGGCAAAATCAATCCGGGGTGAAGGCTATTATTATCTTCTGGATAGGCAGACCGATATCATGATCAGCGCTGCCTTCAACACCAACGATACCGGAGTCGGCCTCACTACCCTGACCGATCTTACGGGCGTTACCGGACTCACTCCTCCTGATATTTCATCACGCATTCTTGCCCCTATGGATGCCGGTGAGGATTTCCAGCTGGAAACCAGTCTGAACGGTGAAGCTTACTTCATTTTTTTCCTTCCTGTAAAAGAAAATCCCTCCTGGTATCTCTGCGGCCTCATGCCTTCTTCGGTCATAAAAAAAGAGTCCAACAATACGCTGGCTCTCATAGGAAGCATCATCGAAATGCTTGCTGCATTATGTATCCTTGTCGTAGTGTCCTTTCTGTACTTTTTCCTGCGAAGACAGGCTGCGGAAAAGAAAGAGCGAAAAGAAAAGGAATTTCAGAATGCCATATATGATGCACTCAGTGAAAAAAGTGATGTGGTCGTCTGTATTTTCGACAGAGACTCCCGTAAGCTGGAACAGGTTTTCCGGAACAGTCTCCGGATCCTGGGGCGGTCCAGCGAAGAATATCTCTCCCATCCAGAGCTATTGGAAGAGCTTTGCCGTCTGGCGGATCCTTCTTTATATGAACGGCTTCTGGAGGGAAGCATCGGTGAGGACGAGGTACACCAGTTTTCCATGCAGCATCCGGCCTCAGGAGAAATTTTTATCCGTTTCACCGTAAAAACAGGGATTTCCATCGCCGGCCTCAGGAAGTATATGCTCTATTTTGAGGATATCACCCAGTCCATCCTCTACCAGGAAAGCCTGAAGGAAGCCGCCCTGACTGCCCGGCAGGCCAATCGGGCCAAATCCGATTTCCTTTCCAATATGAGCCATGAAATCCGGACGCCTATGAATGCCATCATGGGAATGCTGGAAATCATGGAACGCAGCCAGGATAATCCGCCGCGTATGAAAGACTGCCTGAACAAAATAAAGCTCAGCGCAGACCACCTTCTGCACATCATCAATGATATCCTGGAAATATCAAGAATTGAAAGCGGAAAATTAACTCTCAATACAGAAGCCTTCAGTCTTGCCGGCCTTATATCCAACGTTTCCGGCATCATACGCCCGCAGGCGGAGGCGGAAGGCAAACGGCATTCCTTTGCCATCCATATTCACGGACTGGTCCATGATTCCTTTATGGGCGACTGGACGCGCCTGAATCAGATTTTGATCAACATACTCATTAATTCCATCAAATACACCCCGCCGGAAGGGCATCTTTCCTTTGATATCTCCGAGCAGGAAGGCCCGGGGCCGGACTCTTCGCTCCTCCGCTTTGTCATTCAGGATGACGGTATCGGAATGAGCAAAGAATTTCAGGAACGGCTGGGCAGGCCCTTTGAGCAGGAACGCAGCCAGCTCCATATCCGGGAAGGCGGAACCGGCCTGGGCCTGTCCATCATCTTCCATCTGGTGAAGCTGATGGATGGCAGCATAACCATAGACAGCGCCCCGGGAAAAGGCACGTCAGTCACCATCGAGCTCGTACTTCCCCATGCTTCCTCTGAGAATCAGGAAGAAGAGGCGGATTATTCCGGCCTGCGGGTATTGCTGGCGGATCCGGATCCTCTGGTGGTTCAGGATGCCGCCGCCATTTTAAATGCCTGCGGGGCAAAGACCGGATGTGCTTATACCCTTTCACAGGCAGAGGAAATGCTCCGCGCTGAAGGCAGCGGAGAAAACTGGCAGCTGGTTATCCTGGATCGTTTTCTGGATGGAAAAGAGCAGACGCTTTCCCGTCTGCTCTCTATCCTTCCTTCTTCCTCATGTTCCGGTTCTCCCGCCGTCTTCATCTCCGCATACAATCCGGCGGATGCGGCCGAAGCTGCGCAGGACAGGGGAATTCATATTGTGGAGAAGCCTTTGTTTGCCAAACGGCTCCTGGATATCCTGAAATATGTTTCCCGGGGCTGCAGTCAGCCTCTCCATACGGCCGACGCCGGACAGAAACAACTCCCTGACCTTCCGCACGTAAAAGTTCTGATGGCGGAGGACAATGAGCTGAACCGGGAAATTGCACTGGAATTCTTACATATGGGGAATATAGAAGCCGACTGCGCCGTAAATGGCCGGGAAGTACTGGAACGCTTTCTCTCCTCCGAGCCGGGAACCTACGATCTCATTCTCATGGATCTGCAGATGCCTGTTATGGACGGCCTGACTGCCACGGTTAAAATCAGGGAAAGCTCCCATCCCCAGGCCGGAAGCATTTCCATCCTTGCTCTGACCGCCAATGCCTTTGAAGAGGATATCAGCCGGTGTCTTGCCGCAGGTATGAACGGACATATGGCGAAGCCGCTTGACATCCATGCCCTGTTTCAGAAGATGGCTGATTTCATCTGATTCTATCCCCGCTTCAGCCGAAACTGTCCGGTAAGCTCCTTCAGCCTTTTCGCCTGGCTGGACAGTTCCTCGCTGATTGCCGCAGATTCTTCCGCTGATGCGGTATTGGCCTGCACAATGCCGGAAATCTGTTCGATATTTTGATTAATCTGTATGATAGAAACAGCCTGTTCCTCCGTGGCCCTGGCAATATCCTCAACGACTCCCGCCACCTTTTTCGCTCCTTTTACGGATTCCAGCATGACATCGGCGGTTTCGCCGGCGATTCTGCTTCCTTCCTTTACGGCAAGGACCGAATTTTCTATCAGGGCAACTGTCGCCCTGGAGGCCTCCGATGTCTTATTCGCAAGGCTGCGCACCTCCGCAGCCACAACGGCAAAGCCTCTTCCTTCATTTCCGGCCCTGGCGGCCTCTACTGCGGCATTCAGGGCGAGTATATTGGTCTGGAATGCGATGTCTTCTATAGTCTTTATGATCTTACGGATTTGGACTGCCTTTTCATTAATATCAGCCATGGCACCGACCATATCCTGCATTTTCCGGTTGCTTTCTTCCATATCCCGTTCTGTCTCCCGGGCGATCTCACTGACCTGCTTCACTCTATGCGTGTTATTATTCACCTGTCCGGAAATCTCATCGGAAGCAGCGGCCAGTTCTTCCACAAAAGAAGCCTGCTCCACGGCTCCTTCGGAAAGCTCCCGGGAACCGCTCGATACCTGTTCACTGCCGGAGGCCACCTGATCCGCAGAACGTCCTATCTCCTCCAGCGCTGCGGACAGTTTACTGATAATCTGATGCATGGATTCGGTAAGCTGGCTGAATTCACCCACATAAAGCTCTTCCGTTTTTGAGTCTATGTCAAAATTACCGTCCCCCATTGCGCCCAGCCCGTCTCCCATGTCGTGGATAATTCCCCGGAAATTATCTGTCAGCCTCCTCATACTCTCAGAAAGGCTGCCCAATTCATCCTTCGCATTATAGCTGAGAACCGCGCTGAAATCACCGGCGGCCATTTTCCCTGCGGCGTTTTCAATTTCCTTAATAGGACCGGTCAGGCTCTTCGTAATATAAACAGAAAGTCCAACGGTCAGCGCCAATGCCAGGCCCGCTATGACAAGCAGGATTGAAACTGCTGTTTTATAGGTACCCTCAGAATTTTCAAAGTTTTCATCCGCATATTCCGCAGTTATTTCAGCCACCTGTGTCATCAGTTCCTTGAACTCCATCAAACGCGGCTGATACTCTTTAAACATGATCTCTGTGGCCTCATCCTTTTTGTTCTGCGCCGCCAGCTCCAGAATATGTAAACGAAGAGGCTTTGCATCATTTAAAATTTTATGCGCTTCTTCTATCATGGACTTATCTCCGCGGAAATTGTCCATTAAAAAGGCAAAATCCTCACCTAAGCCGTCAAGCAGCTCATTTGTCTGGTCTATATAGCTCAGCGTCTCCTCGCTGTCATCCGTGAGCAAACTCAATGCCATATTCTTCAGCCCTGTCTGGGCGGCACGGCGCATATCGGTAGCCGTTACGACAACAGGATGCCCGACCATATAAAATTCCTTAAAATGATTCTGTGTATTATTCAGGCTATAAAAAGACAACCCTATTGATTCAATAAAAAGAAAAATAATAATGCCGAATGTGACTACCAGTTTTTTCCCGATTTTTAAATTTTTCATTTGTACGATACCCTTTTCTCATTTTGCCGGACGGCTTTTTTTCTTTTACTGCTCTATACAAAAAAACAGCACGATATCCGCTGAAAGGGTACCGTGATCATATTATATTTATATAGGTTCAGTATAGCAAAAGGTGTGGGGAATAGCAATCATACAAATCAAATAGTGTGTTCTTTTTATGAACCGATCAGCAGTATCCTGGTAATCTGCATAAATACAGCGCCGGCAGGCCGGCGCTGTATTTATATCTTATGCTTTATTCCATGCCTTCCACAGCTTCTGCTGCTTCCTCCCGGGAAAGCCAGCCATCCCATTCATATCCCTGCCTGGCTTTTGATGTATCATATACCGCATTCAGCTTCTGTGCGTATTCCTCCTGCGACATCTGTACATCATTCCACTGATACTGATAAACGGGGTTTCCGTCCGCATCGAATTCCACCCTGGAATTATCCTCCGCCCCGTAATAACCGGCGGCAATCTGTGTCAGCCGGCCATTCTCCATGCGATATACCAGATCATAGTAGCGATCCATATTGCCGTCGGAGTTGCACAGAAGGCCGCTTCTTTCAATATAGGTGAAATTCAGCCTGCCCAGCCGGGTTTCCTCTAGCATGCCGTCCGCGTAAGTGACAATAACACAGCCTGCCGCTTCGCTGGTCCCGATTTCCACCAGCTCCGGAATTTCATCATCATTCAGATAAATCAGCTGATATCCCTGCCATTCTTCCGGATCCTGCTTCTGCAGATGATCGATATATGCCTGTTTCCAATCGGAGGCCTGTGCTTCCCCCTGCTTCCCTGCGCCCAGAAATCCAAGAACCGACTGAACCGTCTTTTCAGCAAGGGCAGAATTGGTTACTTCAGATAATTCTCTTTCCAATGTAAACAGGCCGTCTTCATTCCCTCTGTAGATCCTAGCTTCCGAATATCCCGTTCCCACATCAGGGCCGGAGGAAGGTGAATAATTACAGATTATTATGATATCGCTGAAACCGTCGCCGTTATAATCAGGAAAGGAAACGGCTTCGACCTCATTAAATATTTCATTGGCCCTGATATTGTTTTCAAAAATACCTTCCAGTGCCGTGGATTTCCCTCCGGCCTCCTGTATTTCGAACAGGGCATCTCCCAGCGGATTCTGCTGTGTATCCGGCCGATAAGATGCAAATGTCACCTTTCCCAAAGGTTCCAGCGTCACTTCAAAGGTCTGCTCCCCGATCAGCCGGTTCTCTTCCATGCCGCCTGTTTCTTTCTCTGTTCCGTTTTCCTGCTGAGCGCCCATATCTGTTTCATTTATCTGTATTGTTTCAGAGTTTTTCATGTCCTCTGCCTGTGATTCCTTCCCGCTTCCGCAGGCTGTCAGAATGCCGCACAGTGTTATACAAAGAAGTGATGCCTGCCATTTTTTTGTGTTATGTTTCATAATTCTCCTCTCGTCATTTGCTGATTATCCATTCTTTTTGTCGGTTGTACCGGTATGCTTCCAACGCAGAACAGTGTCTGCTTTATATTGCGCCGACTCCCGAATATCAGGGGCTGTTTACGCCTAATCCCCGGGATGAGCCACAAAAACAGCTTACCACAGAGCCTGTGATATCTCAATCCCATATTCTTTGATCACTTTTACGCTTTCTTTATTTATGCCCGCGGCCCGCCGCACAGGCGCTGTTCAGGTCACCCGCCGCAAAAATTTCTTACGAAAGCAACAACTTCCGTTCAAAAAACCCGCCACAATTCCTGTGACGGGCTCAAACTGATAATAAAGGGAGCGGGAAGAATACAGACGGTAAGCGGAGCAGAACAGCCGGAAACTGCCGGCATTGCTACTCGCTGTCCTCATATTTCTCATGACCATGATGATCCTTCTTACCCGAATGATGTTTTTCATCCCCGTTATCCGCAGCTTCGGTATCATTTACTGCTTCGGTATCATTTATTTCTTCCGTATTATTTTCGTCTTCAGCATCCTCTCCGCTCTCCTCATGATGTTCGCCGTTCTCCTCATGATGTTCACCGCAGTGCTCTTCCGTAAGCTGCTTTATCTCACTTATGGAGTGTTCCGCGCACTGCTCATAAGAGGCACCGGGATCCACCTCCTGCAGCTGTGTAATAGCAAGATATTTGGCCGGGCTCAGATTATAATCATGGGCACAGTCCCTGACCTCCCTGGTCACCGCATAAACATCCGCCGATGCCGTGGAATGGTGGGAATCAAGCAAGGTATCCACGGACTCCCTGATCTCACCCAGCATTTTCTGTTCCCTGTCATTGCCTCCTGCCTGTACGGTGACGGATACCAGGCCGTCGGGGGCCAGGTACCCCCTGAGAATCATTTCATCCAGCAGCCGTTCCACGGCCTGATCCCAGGACTTATGCCTGACATCCACATCCCGCAGGATAACCGCGCCGTCATCATTATACGGGGCCGCCTCCAGAACGCGCCCATAACGGTTAAGAGTCAGTGAAATGGAGGGGTTCACATCCATATCCACATAAGCATTGGGTGTAAAATAGGAAAGCCCGCTTATAAACAAAAACACGGCAAAAACAGCGCATGCCCCGATAAGCCTCTGCCGGAAAATCCGTCCTGCCGGTTTCCTCCTCCGTATTTCCTTATTCAGAAAATCGGCTGTCTTCTCTTTCAGCTCCTCTTCTGCATAAATCTTGTCAAAGGTACTGCGAAACTTATTCTCCAATCCACTCACCTCCCAACTGCTTCTTAAGCTCCTTTCTTCCCCGGTCAAGCCACGTATATACCGTATTTTCACTCTTTTTCAGTATCCCCGCTATTTCAACCGCCGTGTAGCCTTCATAGTAAAACAGATAAATCACATTCCTGTATTTGGGCGGAAGCCGTAAAACGGCATCCAGCAGCTCTTTATCCTGCTCCTGTATGTAAAAAGGCTCCACATCGATCTCTTCGATGGAACGGACCTTTTTTCGAAAAAAGCTCTTCAGCACATCCCGGCAGGCATTGATGGAAACACGAATAAGCCATGCCTTTTCATGGGCATCGCTTTCAAAGGATGAGGGATGCAGAAGGTATTTGAGGAATACCTCCTGAAACACATCTTCCACATCCGCATCGTTTTTCAGGTACATAAAACAAATACGGCGAACCGTGTCCGCATATAGCTTCAGAGCACGGTTCACCTCGGCTTCATTCCGCATGGCCTCTCCCGTTCAATAAATATCATTGGGATTTTCCCATTATATTAATGATGGTTTTCCTGATGATGGGAACCGGAACCATTTCCGTTATGAGGCAGGCAGACATTCCCGTTATGGTCATGGCTTCCTGTTTCCGTACATCCCTTTTCCGTACATGCCTGATGGTAATCATGTCCGTCGCCCATATAATGACCGGCATAGGTGATTCCGTCATGCTGATGGTTTCCTGATACATTACAGTTTTCCGCGCTGCATAAAGAGTAATTCGTGGCTGCGGTTCCGCTGCAGGCGCTGTTATGTCCGTGCCCGTGGGCAGAAGCGGTCAGCGGCACAGCGGCCAGAAGAACTGTGGAAAGGGCAAATGCGGCGATTATTTTTTTCATGATTGGTACCTCCATTTTTTATTGTTCTGATAAGTATACGATTGAGGAAACCCAATCCTTTCAACTTTTTAAAAATATTTTTAAAAAATTTCATTTTCCCCGGAAAACATGTATTTCTGTTCAAACTGTTCCACCGCCATCGGCTTCTCAACGATATAGCCCTGGACATAGTCACAGCCGATTTCTTTCATATAGCCAAACTGCTCCCTTGTTTCCACGCCTTCCGCACAGCATCTGGCCCCAATGGAATGCCCCATATCAACGATATGCTTCACCAGCGTTTTCCCACGCTCCGCTTCTTCATATTTCTGTATGATACCCTTATCTATTTTAAGTATATCAAAATCAGCCATCATCAGGAATTCGTAGGACGAGTATTCCACGCCGAAATCATCCAGCGCGATATTGAAATTATGTTTTTTTAATTCCTCCAGCAAATGGGCCATCTGCTTTTTGTTCAGGGTTTCCTGTGTCTCCGTGACCTCCAGCTCCAGCTGCTGCGGGTTCAGGTCATATCTGCTGAAAACACTCCGGAACTCATTAAAAAAGTTATTGTCGAACATGGTGATCCTGGAAAAATTAAGGGACAGCTGCATATCGGCAAACCGGGTTCCCTTCCATTTAGTCAGCAGTTTACACACTTCGTCCATAACAAAGAAATCAATATTGGAGATCAGCCCTTCACTTTCCAGAAAAGGGATGAACTTAACCGGAGAAGAAATAGTGCCGTCTTTCTCCCTGCAGCGCACCAGTACCTCGGCCCGGTCTATTTTCCCGGTCTTCATATTCAGCTGGGGCTGCAGATAAATCATATACTGTCTGTTCGCAATGGAATCCGTCAGCTCCTTAAGGAGGGGGATTTTTTCAATGGCAATTTCTTTATACCCTTTATAATACTCCTGCTTATTGATCTGCATGATCCGCTCTGCCTTATTCATCAATGCCGTCAAATCCGCATTCACATCACTCCATGTCGTACCGACAGATAAAAGCGATTCTCCGTTCAGCGTAAATTTCGCTTCCATTAATTTAAGCTGTTCACTGAATTCATCATAGGAAATCGCTTCGGTAACAATCAGGAATTCATCACCGCTCAGCCTGAATTTCCTCCCGTTGGGGAAGAATTGCTTCATGATTTCTGAAATATGTGTGATCACCATATCCCCATATACATGGCCTCTGACGGTATTCAGTTTCTTCAGGCCATTGATATCCATAAAAACGACACCAACGGGCGCAGGCATACGCTCCGAAAAATCATCGCTGTATACCATATAGCTGTTTCTGTTTTCGAGCCCTGTCAGTGCATCCTCAAAGCTCATTTTTTCCAAACGCCTGCGCATGGAATTCTTGGTGATCTCATTTTCAATAAAATAGGATAATTCCTCCAGATAAAAATAATTTTCCTTATTTACTTTGGGATCATCCATTCCCAGAAAGCCCTTCCTCTCCCCTTTTACATAAAGGGGAAGTGCCATCAGGCTCTTTATTCCCTGCTCTTTCAGGATCTCATATTCCAGCCGTCGATTTGCCCCTAATTCTTCAATATCGTCAATTCGGATATAATCCCTGATACCGAACTGCTTCATCCAGAAGGCCAGTGCTTCCATCGGCACTTCCTGCAGATTCTGAATCTGGGGGATTACCCCTTTTGCACAAACCTCATAGGTATTGACTCCCGCATTTTTCTTTTCGTCAGCCTCAATGATATACACACGATCCGCCTGATAATAGTCCAGAATGATTTTCAGGACATATTCGATAGAATCCTCCAGGTACTCAGAGGTTGTCAGCCACTGGATACAGTCAGCAATACTTTTCTCCGCTGCCAGATGCAGTTTTTGGCAATCCGTATGTTCAGCCGTCTTCACCGCATCCGTCCTGTCCGAATTCCGGAAAGATACCAGGTAGGCATACTTCCCCGACCACTTTATGGGAGCTGCATGAGCGGACGTGCATATATTCTGCTGCAGGGAATCCGCACAGGCCGCATTGTCCTCGTTCAGAGGACAGAAGCTGCAGGGATGATCTGCATAAAAAAAGGTCTCATAACACAGCGCTCCCTCGCGGAATCTGGGCATAAGCTGTTTTACTCTGCTGTTAAAATATAATATCTCATAGGTACCGCTTCCGATCACACAGACTGAACCGTCTTCCTCCTCTATCATCCTCCGCAGCAAATCCTGAAGCTTCTGTTCCCGTTCCTGCATTTTTTTCTTCTGAAGGAAGGTATCCAGCAGTTCTGATATCAGCGACAGTGCATTCACTTCCTCCTTTGTCCACAAACGCATCCCCGTACATTCATCGAACCCTATAAAGCCGGCAAACCTTTCCTTATCCCATAAGGCATACTGAAGAAAAGAACGGATTCCCTGATCTTCAAAAAGTTTCCTCTGTACAGGCGGCAGCAGATGGGTATTCCGGCAGTAATAAATAGAATCCTCCCCGAATAATTCCCGATAATCACCGGCCGTATAATAATCCAGGCGCTGAAGATTTTGGATTTCCGGCTCAATGCCTTCATTACACCATTCATATGTATTTTTATAATATTTTCCGACATCATTCGTTTCAAAGATATAGGCCCGGCTTACATCAAACCGCTTTCCGACCACCTCCAGGGACAGGTTGACAGCCTGCTCCAAATCCTCCATATTACAGAGGAGTTTGAATATATAAGTGAGAAGATCGCTGGAATCCCCCAGAGATATGGGCTGCGACTCAATCGCTGCGCTTATGGAGGAATATCCGGTTTCTTCAGGCAGGCGGGAGTTTGCCGTATCATAAACCACGTATCCGTCTTTCCCCTGGCTTTTCGCCTGATATAAAGCCCGATCCGCATAATTGTATAATGTCCTGAAATCTCTGCCGTCATCAGGATATAAGGCGACGCCCATACTGCAGGTGACATGAATGGAGCGCTTCTCATTTTCAAACAGGCGGCGGAACATTTCCGTCAGATCCGCAGCCTTCTGCACGGCCGCTTCCCGGGAGGTAATATTTTTCATGAAAATAAGGAATTCATCGCCTCCGATACGGCCCACCACATCACTCTCGCGCATCATTTTTTTCATGCCATATGCCATTTCCGTTAAAACGATGTCTCCCAGCATATGGCCGTTTGTATCGTTAATCTGTTTGAAATTATCCGTGTCAATCATGAAAAAGGCGCAGATATTTTCCGGTTTTTCCTCCAGATACGCCCTGATCTGTTTTTCCGTTTCTTTTCTGTTATATAAGCCAGTGAGTGCATCTCGTTCGGCCCGGATTTTAAGATCATCCATCGCCTGTTTTCTTTCATCAATATTAAAAATAATGCACAGGGCTTTCACCGGCTTTTCCTGCCGGCCGCACATGGCAACACCATGGACCTGACACCATATATATTCCTCTGCATTAAAAATTCTGAATTCTGCGGCTGCATATATACTGCCCTCACGAAGTTTTTCAAGAAGTTCTGCGTAAACCTGCGTATCCTCCGGATGGATCCATTTATGAGAGGATACCTGCGCAGCGATCTGATTATATACCGTCTCAGTCCCGTCTTTCCCTTTCCGATTGCAGGAATAATTCAGGGTATCGGAGGCGATATCCCACTCACAGATCATGATATGGGTATCTTTCAGGCCAAAATCATGTTTTCCCAGAAAGGATTCGGGCTCTTTTGCCAGAACGGCTCCCGGGTTCATACCATCGCTGCTTTCCGCTTTTCCCACAATGACGCCAATCAGTTTTTCAGCCGACCTGCTGTCATTAATAAACCGGCCGCTGTATTCTACCTGCTTATAGCTGCCGTCGCTGCATAAAATACGGCACTCAATGGAAACCGGTTCATTGTTTAAAAATTGTCTGGCAACCTGTTCCGCCACTTTTGTAAAGTCATCCGGATGTATGATTGCAGACAGGCTGTTATGAAACCGCTCTTCCAGATCCGGCTCCATAAAGCCTGTCAGCCTGAAAAAGCCTTCATTTGCACCCTCAATTGTTAAGGTTCATCGAAATCACAATATAATATGCCCACAGGAAGACGGCCTATCAACGTCTGAATGAGAGAATTGCTTTGTTCCAAATGAATGTCCATATTTACTCCTCATCGGTGCAGATCCTTTTCCAAGCGGGAACCGGATCTGCTTTGTATTTCGTTAAATATCCATCCATAGAACGGTAAAGCAATCGTTTTTGGACAGATATAATATGATTAAGTCAATTTATCATATTATATCTGATCCAAATACCAAAATCAACACAACTCCGTTAAGTATCGAGTGAGGGCTTTCGTGGACAGTTCTCTTCTGGGGATTATTTTATTCCGCAGGCGGCATGGTTTTCAGGGGCGTCCATCCAGAGGTAAATATCTTTGTCTTTGAAATCGTAGACGGAAATCATGTAGTTCAGGGAAATTTCTTCGGGGCAGAGTTTGGTGAAAATATCAGGGTATTGTGTGAAAGCTTCTTTCTGGTAATATACGGTGCTTCGGGCGGTGTCTATGGCGGCGTAGAAGATGTCGGCTTCGACGAGGTCCTGGAACATGTGGCTTCCGAAGCTTAGTTCGGGCATGTAGCCGGCACGGTCGTCCGATACCTCGCATATTCCGCAGAAGCCGGAGATGTCGGCAAAGGTTGTCGGGATTCCGAGCTCAGGGGATGAGGTTCCGAGTCTGCCCGGGACTATCAGGAGTATGTTTTGGGGTTCTTTCTGGTTGTTGAAGTGTTTGTTGAACTTTCCTATGATTCCTGCCACTTCGGGTTTTCTTGCGTAGGGGTATTCAAAGTAGGCCTTGGGATCTATGAGTACTGCTCCGTCCAGTTTCCTGCATATGGAATGCCCCATACAGGCATCGTGGATGTCAAAAAAGCAGTTTTCTTTTTTGAGGAGGGGGACTTTGATTCCGCCGCCTTCCGGCCCTACATAAAGCGGGCGGCATTGAAGGAGGTTGAGCATAAAATCACCGTTTTCTGCGCAGTTCACTGTGTATTCAATGTCCACCGGATTGCCGTATACCTGCTGCAGTTTGCGGAGCAGGGCCTTCATCAGCTCTGTAAATGTCTCCTTTTCCAGCAGCTTCTGGCAGCTGACAAACCATACGTTTCTTGGTCTGCCGCTGTCATACAGTCGCTGTTCCGCTTCATAATCATGCTCAAGGAGCAATCTTTTCAGCCATTCGGGGATATCCGGCAGCACCTGTTCCAAATCCTTTTCTGCCAGTGTATTTTTCTCCAGATCCAGCACGTCTATCTTATGCTGGGAAAAGCGGTGTTTTTCCGCTGTATTCCGCGCCATGGTTATTGTGGGGCGATCCAGGTTCACGAGGCGGGGGTAATCATTTTCTGTCCGATCCACAGCCTTTGTACCCAGTCCCATTACCAGCCGGAGCATGCCCTCATCCGGGCGGATATCCTTCTGCAGCTTATAGGTGCTGTAGCTGTATCCCACTCCCGCGGCGCAGGGCATATATAAATTTCCATAATAGGAGCCCGATACTCTCTGGACCAGGACCGCCATCTGTTCGTCCTTTCCCTCCAGCCCGCGCTGCCTCCGGTATTCCAGGGCCGAAATATCCATTGTGCTGGCGTATACCTGCCGTACCGCATTTTCAAACATGGTGAGCCTTTCCTCCGACATGCCCCTGTTGGCGCAGAACACGGATTCATATTTTCCTGCAAAGGCATTGCCGAACCCGTCTTCCAGGAAGCTGGAGGAACGCACAATAATAGGGGTCTGCCCGAAATAGTCCAGCATTGTGCGGAACTGTTCCCGGATATTGGAGGGGAAGCTCCCCTTAAGCAGCCCTTCCCGAAGCCGGCCGGCCTCACTGAAATACCCGTCCTCCGTGCGCTGCGCAATCCGCATATCCCAGCACCCGTTTGCCACAATATACGTATAAAAAACGTCCGATCCGATATAAAAGGAATCGTGAGGTTCATAATAACCCTGATATGCAGGCAGCTCCTTCTCCGCAATTTTTCTTGCCAGCAGCATTCCGCAGGCCTTGCCGCCAATGGCCCCGCTGCCGATCATACGATCCCGCAGGGCAAAATAATCCGTACCCGTGAAATACTTTTTAATCAACTCCTGCATTTTCTCGTCCCGGTCATCGTGCTCTCTATAATCTGCGCCTCTATTTCCTCTGAAAAACGGCCTTCCCCATACTGCATCTTCGCCATGGTAAAAAAACGGTCATGGCTGTCCGCATTCAGATCCTGGAGTGTTGTCTCTTTTTCCTGGCGCAGGACGTAATAGCGTCCGATTCCCATTCCGTCCGTCACCGCCTCGAACCGCTGCTTTTCACTGTTCCATACATGGGGAAGAAACATATTTCCCGAATACCGGTTCCAGACCTTCAGGGGATGCAGGTACAGACTGTCCCTGTCTGCGTATACATCCAGAAAAAGCTGTGTCGTATCCCTGATCCGCGCCACCGCATCAAAGGAATGCCTTCCCCGTATCAGAGGGAAGAAGGCCACCGTATCCAGCTGAAACAGATAGGGGCAGGTCACACGGAAAAAATTCCCCATCATCAGATCCGTATACCAGACCGACTGCAGCTGGGAAAGGCAGTCAAATACATAAAAAGCCTCTCTTCCTTCCTCCCTTATTCTTTCGTGAATCCCCACCGTAAAGCTTTCAAATCCCTGTTCCGGCTGAAATTCATAGATTCTCAGCCCTTCGCAGGGTTCCAGCACAGCTTCATGCTGCGCAAACCTGATATAAATAAGCTTTTTCCCGTCCTTCAGCGCCTGTGCCGCAAACGAACGTGCGAAAAAAAAGTATTCCTCCAGGTCGGAAACCTGAAACACAACATTATCTCCAAGCCGGATAAAATCCAGCGCTTCATCCATTCCTGCAATTCCGCTCAATATCTTGTCAAATGCCGCCATATCCATACTCCTTTATTTTGCGTATTTCATGTTAAGAAAAAAAGACGCAGAAACCGATATGATATCGACTCCTGCGTCTGTAATTTATCTTAAAGCAATGGCTGTCATTAGTCAAGAACAACGTCCTGCTTCCGCCTATTTCACCAGCTTATAGATTGCCAGTACATCCTGCCAGTACAGCTTCTTAAAGCCGCCGAGAGGGGATTCCTCACCGAAAGCCGCCCCAGTCGCCTTCTTTGCCATTTCCTCCAGCCTGTCCTCTCCGATGCCAAGCTCTGCGAGTGTGCCGGGCAGCCCCATCCTCTTAAAGAATGTCCGCAGCCGGGCAATTCCTTCCTGAACGATGGCATCGGGATCCCGGTAGCTGCCTTCCACGCCCATCACATTGACAGCAAACTGGACGAACATATTGATATTATCTTTATATACATACTGCATCCAGCCGGGTGTCAGAACGGCAAGGCCTGCGCCGTGCGCCACATCATAAATGGCGGAAAGCTCATGCTCCATGCCGTGACATGCCCAGTCCTGCTCACGTCCCATGCCTACCAGGCCGTTATGGGCCACGGTCCCTGAGAAGCCGAGTTCTGCCCAGGCATCATAATTCTGCGGATCGTCCAGCGCGATCGGCGCATTCTTCATCAATGTTTTCAGAGTAACCTCGCACAGCCCGTCCGTGAGATCCGTATGGGTTGTGTTGGTGAAGTAACGCTCGAACACATGGCTCATCATATCCGCAACACCGTTTGCCAGCTGATTTTTGGGGAGTGTGAAAAATAACTCCGGATCCATAACGCTGAGCAGCGGCCGGATAAGAGGGCTGCCGTAACCGAACTTAAGCTGTTTTTCTTCATTGGTGATAACGGAATCCCCGCTGGATTCACTTCCCGCCGCAGGAATCGTAAGGACTGTGGCCACAGGCAGAGCCTTTTCAACGGGTTTTCCCTGTTCGTAAACCTCCCAGATATCCCCGTCGTAATATACGCCCATGGCGATAGCTTTTGCAGAGTCAATGGTGCTTCCGCCGCCTACCGCAAGGATGAGATCCACGTTTTCCTTTTTACACAGCGCAATCCCTTCATGCACAAGGGAAAGCCTGGGATTGGGCTTAACGCCTCCCAGCTCCGCAAAGGAAATACCGCTTTCCTTCAAGGATGCGGTTACCGTATCATACAGGCCGCTCTTCTTTATGCTTCCGCTTCCATAATGAAGCAGAACCTTGGATGCATGGGGCTTCAGAAGTTCCCCGATTCGTTTTTCCTCACCTTTTCCGAACAAAATCCGTGCGGGTGTGTAGAGATCAAAATTCTGCATGTAAATATCCTCCGTTTCTGTTGCTTGACATATCAGTTAAAAGTCCTGTATGATGATCATAAACCTTAGTGTTAACGCTAAGTCAAGACTTTTTTCATTCACGCGATAAATTACCAGGAGGTATCCCTATGGGTTATACAGTAAAAAAAGTGGCAGAAAAAACAAAGCTGAGTCCGAATGCTCTGAGGTATTATGAAAAAGAAGGCCTGCTGCCGAATGTGGGCCGTACAAAAGGCGGAATCCGTCACTATTCCGATGAGGATCTGGAATGGATCGGATTGATCTGCTGCCTGAAAAATACAGGCATGTCCATAAAACAAATCCGGGATTTTGTCACCCTGAGCCTGCAGGGGCCTGAGACGCTCAAGGACAGATGTGAAATGCTCGTGGAACACAAGCGGGAGGTAGAGGAGCATATCGAAGAAATGAACCGCTATCTGGAAAAGGTCACCTGTAAAATTTCATACTTTACACAGCAGTATGAAGATTACCTCACCCAAAATGCGGAGGGACAGAAAGATGGCTGAGTAAAGGAATAACGGGCATTTTTCAATACTCGGCATTCCTTCGTTCGTACATTTCATTTATCCAGCCTTCCCGCCGGCCTTTACGTCTCGACGGAATTCCACTCTTTCCCATAATCCGCATTTCTTTGCGGCATGACCGCACCCGTACTCTCTCTCCAGTCATGAAGCATTTTCTTCAGCCGGGAAGCGATTTCCGGCTCTTCTTCAGACACATCCCTGCTTTCACTGATATCCTGTTCCAAATTAAAAAGCACGGTTTTCCCATCCTCGTAAAACTCAATCAATTTGTATTTCCCCAGCCGTACGCTTCCTCCCGGAGTTCCCCCCTGGTTTCCATAATGGGGATAATGCCAGAAAACAGGACGTTCCGGTATTTCTTTTCCCTGTAAAAGCGGCAGGATACTGACGCCGTCGCAGACTTGTCCCTCCTCCGGCGCCAAACCGGCCACGTCCAGCAAGGTAGGATAAAAATCAGGCGTGGTGATCGGTACGGCGCACGAACTTCCCGCCGCAACATGTCCGGGCCACCAAACCCATGCAGGCACCAGGGTTCCGCCTTCATACATCCAACCTTTTCCTTCCGCTGCCGGGAAATTGCAGGTAGGGCTTCCCTCGGAGGTACTTAACCCTCCATTATCAGAGGTGAATATAACAATAGTATCTCTTCCATGCCCTTCCTGCTCCAGGGCATTCCTTAAACGTCCTATATTCCAGTCAAGATTCCAAATCATAGCCGCATAATTGGGATCTGACTGGACTATTCTTCTTTTCACACATTGATCCTTCTTATTTATCGTATGAAAATGTTCCCCTTCTATCAGCGCTTCTGTCCGATCCAGACGCATGCGGGATGCTTTTTCCTGAAATTTAAGAATATCTTCGGGCTTGGCCTGTATCGGATTATGCACCGCATAATGACAGAAATTCAGGAAGAATGGTTTGTCATCCGGAGCTTTCCGTATCAGTTCAATCGCTTCATCGGTCAGCCGATCCGTCAGATACTCTCCCTCCGGCCCATCCTCCAATGTGGGGATATGATAAGGGCTGAAATAACCGTACGAAGGATGTCCCCATTCGCACCCGCCTATATTTAAATCAAATCCAAAGTTCTCAGGAAGGTAATTTCCTCCCCCCAAATGCCACTTGCCCACATGCCAGGTCTGATAGCCTGCATTTCTCAATCTTTCCGCCACCGTAATCGTATTTTCCGGCATATGCTTCAAATAGGGAGCGTCAATTAATTTCCCTCTCAGAGGATGAAAGGTGCCGCTTTCATCAATCCAGTCCGTAACTCCTATCCTCGCGGGATACTGCCCCGACAAAAAGCTTGCCCTCGACGGTGAGCATACCGGACAGGCCGCATATGCACAGTCGAACCGCATCCCTTCCCTGCACATTTGATCAATATTGGGTGTCTCATAGAATGTACTTCCTGAACATCCCAAATCCCGCCATCCCATGTCATCCATAAAAATGAAAACTATATTTGGCTGCTGCATAACCGATTTCCTCCTCTGAATTCATAAATACCGATTCTTTTAAGGGCAATACTTCCAGTTTCGCCCTCAAAATCCGATCCTTATAAAATTCATTCTACCCCTATTCCAGGCAGCCCGTCCAGAAAAATCATTTCTTTTCCTATATAATTAACCGTAAAAAGTACTACTTTTCCGGAACCACACCTGTTATCAGGGTTTTAAGACCGTATCCAGCACCTGGGCCTGAATCCTGGCCAGATAATCATTCGGATGGTTCAGGAGGTTTCCCGTCAGATCGATATATCTTTTTCTTTTCATCACTTCCCGCTGCACACCCTGTACATCCGCAAGTACCACGCCCTGTCCGCACAAAAGCCGCAGGCTTCCGGCATACTCATGCTGATGGGCACAGAAATAATGGGGTTCTGTTTCCGACAGGGGATTCGGCAGGCTGGTGGCAATCAGGACAAATTCCGTTTCCGGCGCCTTCTCACGGATACGCTCCATCAGACGCTTTGTCTTTTTCCGGTATTCTTCCCCTACGCATCTGTCGTTCATTCCGAAGCCCAGAAGAACCAGATCCGGCTGATAAGAAGCGGCTCTTTCCCATGCATTCTCTATCGCCCACTCGGTATCCACTCCTCCTACGGAGGTGTTTATAAATTCAATGGGCACGCCGTAAAAATCCTGCAGGCTTTCCATCAAAAGCTCAGACCACTGAGGCTGCTTCGGCTCCAGGCCGTACAGTCCGCTGCAGTCACAGCCGCAGGAAATGCTGTCGCCATACAGGACAATGCGTACCTTTTCTTTCCGCTTCCATTTCCCATACAAACGGGGAAGACGGGCGATCCGGGAAACCGGGCGGTATCCTGTCCACTTTTCCCTTGTCTCATAGGTAACTGCCGCCTGCCAGCGGGTAATCATTTCCGGATTGCCTATGGCATTCAGGTTCAGGAACTTCCCGTCCGTCGTCGCTACCGGCCCGAAATCCAGATCCATGGCATTGCTTTTCTGCCCTTCCTTTGCTTCTTCGAAGGAATCATAATAGAAACTGTTCCATCCGGTATGGGGCATACGGCTGTCCTGCGTGAGAACCAGCCGCCCGTCCTCCACATAACAATCTTTTCCTAAATCAAAGGTACAAGACTTATCATAGCTTTCTATCACAATCACTTTTTCCGGTTCCAGAAGGAAAGGGGCGCTGCAAGGCTCCCCGTCTCCCACCATGGCAAAGGTTTCTCTGAAAACCTGCCCGCCTTCCCATACCGGCCTCAATAACATATTTTTATCTGTCATTTCGTCCGTCCCTTTCTTCTCATTCCAGACAGAAGGAAGCCAGACTCGCGCCGCCATCTCCCTGATAAACAAAGTACAGAGCCTGCACGCCGTCCGGAATGGCAATTGCTGCACCGTATTCCTTCCACTCGTTGGAAAATTCCACAGGAATCCAGCCCAGTACCGGGCCGTCCCATGCTGTTTTTACTCCAAAAGCCCCTTTACAGTAACCGCGCACCCTTATGGATACCCGGCTTATTCCCTTGCATGCAAAATACTTAAAGCCTGCATGGGCTCCGTCCCTCATGTTGGCGATATATCCGGTTTCCTCATCACCGTCCCTGCCGTCCTGGGTGATCTTGGGGAAACGGCAGTCCATCCATTCTCCCGGTGCTCCCGTCGTAAACGCTTCGTCTCCTGTAAACAGATGGCAGGCAAGATATGCCGGGTACTCCCCTTTGCCTTCCAAAGGACCTCCGTTGGCTCCGCAGGAGGTTATTTCCGCCTGAACAATACTTCCGTCTTCACGGAAAGAAATCGGTTCGATGCAGCCCTGCCTGCTGAAATTGGTCCCGTCCGTATGCCTGTGATAGAAAATATACCATTTTCCCCGGATTTCCACGATACTGCCATGATTATTCCCGCCATAGCTCATAGGCTTTTCAGCCGGCTTATAGGTATCCATATGACAGTCATTGTTGCTGACAATCACGCCCCCATACACAAAATCCTTCATAGGAGACTTACTGGTGGCATAGCACAGCTCAACCATGGCAACTGAAGAATAAATGAAATAATAGGTGTCACCTTTTTTCCGGATGGACGGGGCTTCAAAAAATTCATGGCCTTCAAAGCTGCTTCCCTTGCTGTACGGCTGGCTGGGCGCAATATTTACCGGGCCTTCCTTTATAGTGAGCATATCCGGGCCGAGCACTGTTCCCATAGGGCCGCTTCTGGATTTGTCGCCAATCGCACAGAAGCCCGTATACAGATATGTATTCTCTCCTTCTGTCATCACGCCCGGATCAAACTGTGGTTCATCCCCTTCTTTTTCTCCCAGACGTGTGCCGTCCGCATAATGGACATATCCGTAGAATTCATATTCGCCTGCCGGCGTATCGCACACCGCCACGGATACCACAGGTACCTTATCCAGGACATAATAGAGATAGTATCTGCCGTCCGGCCCCACCGTCACGTCCGGTGCATACAGACACATATAGCCGTCCGGATTCAGCGGATCCTGCGTTTTCCGGTAAATCACTCCTTCATAACGCCAGTCCCCCAAATCATCCGCCGGAGCGGACCAGCATACATAATCATTCAGACAGTATGCATGGCCGCGGAAACGGTCATGGGAGCCGTAAATATAGACTCTGTCATTAAATACATAAGGTTCTCCGTCAGGGATATATTCCCAGGACGGAAGATAAGGATTATATGCTTGTTTTTTCATACTTTTGCTGTACCTTCCCTTCCGAAGCCCGGCTGACAAACGGACAGACACAGGCCCTTTTTATTTCTTATTTTTTCATATACCTTTGGGGAAAGCAATGACTTATCCTTATGAAAAAATTGATTTATTATCATATTGTGCCGGAATGATAATAAATCAATTTTTTCTGTGTCCCGGAGAACTCCTGTAATTCTTCCCTTATTCCACCACCACACGTACCCTGTCCAGATTCCGGCATTGTACGAATATATCGTCCAGCTTCCCATCCCTGCTGCTCTGTGCCTTCAGCACAGGGAAATAAGTTCCCGGCTTTTCAAACACATGCGTCGTTTTTACATATGCGGTACGTCCATCCTCCTCTTTTAACAGATCTTCATATCTGCTGAAATCATCCGTCCTTTCATAATCCCACGATGCCGCCGTCACCTTTCCGGCCATAAGCGGCACCTCAATTCTGGCGGTAAAGGAAACCGGCTCACCGGCTTTTACGGTAATGCTTTTTTCCCCATTCGCCCTTGCATCCACCACAGGCTGAAGGCCGCCACGCTCTCCGGCGGTTGCCGGCACCTTTATCTGTCCGTCCTCCAGACGGTAACTGGTAGTGGGCAGGGGAGCGATCCCTTTTTCACACCAGTCCGCCAGATCCAACAGGGCCTGATGAAGAACCCCCAGATAATCTACCTGATGCTGTTTATCGTCCAGGTAACCGGCCCTGTCATCATGGATACAGTGGTCATTATAATACAGGCGGAACCAGTTTTCCTCATCCCCGTCCTTTGCCTTTCTCACCGCGTTCCGGTACCAGTCTCCGTGCCATGCCAGCGCACTTTCGTCCAGAATGCTGCAGACCGTAATTACTTTTCCGTTGATCCGCCCGTCAGGGACACTCCCTCCGCCATTCTGCGCGATCAGGGGCGCAATCAGCACAGGCAGCTGGGGATAAAGAGGGTTTCCGTCCGCATCACGGTACTGGTCATATACCCGGTAGCTCCCATCGGGAACCTGATGGCGCTGAAGAGTCTGCATCGCCAGATAATCGCTGTTGTCAATCATTATCTGATCCCCTTCCGCCAGACCTGCCAGGGAATCCGTTCCGTTGCTGCCGTCATAGGCGCTGCTCACGGTAAGAAGATCTCCTTCCATTTTATCAATCGGACATTCCTTTCCCTTTGCCTTACCGCTCATAACGCGGATACGGCTGTGATAAAGACAGGCATCCTCATCGGGAAGCTCCGACAGCCGGATTACCGGAGTCTCATTGTTGCCGATTAACGTATTCAGCCAGCTGTTGTTCACACTGTTATATATCTCATCCTCCGATTTCATTTCTTTGTAAATCAGTTCTTTTACCACTGTGACAAACTGAACCCTGTCCTTTGCTTCCGTGCTGTCCGGATCCGAACCCGCAAAGCCGGGCTTCGTCCAAAAATCCGTGAAATACTGCGGATATATCTGATAAATCATGGGAGCAAGGACCATCAGGGCTCCGTCTCCCATAAAGGGCCAGCTGAACCATCCCCTTTCAGGGAATCCCATTCTCGTGGCTTCCCTCAGCACTTCCTGCTGCTGTGGAGTCAAGCCTTCGTAAATATCCCCGCTTCCGCCCGGTTCCATGGCATCCACTACCTTTTCCAGCCCCTCCCTGCCCAACACACGCATCACCCGTACTCTCGGACAGAATACATTCGGAGTCGCCATAGGATTCGCCAGCACATAGGGTACGCCGCCGTCCCACACACCTTCCGTCATTTCCATACAGCTCATGGTTTTAAAGCTGCCGCCGCTTCCCCCGAAAATATACCCGTACGGCCGATGCTCATAACCATAGATTCTCTGAGCCGTCTTACGGCCGAACTGCGCGCCGTTGGCGCTGGACTTGTAAAGCCGTTCTCCTCCCGTCAGCATAAAGCCACCCTGATTCGTGACCACATAGTAAGCCCCATGAGTCAGGGCAAAACTGATTTTGTCGTCTTCCCCCGTCAGAGACTCGCTCATATGCTCATCCTCCGGCGCAGGCGAAACATATTGAAAAAAACGTCCTTCATACTTTTCCTTTTCCGGGAAATACAGGCAGAACTTCACCTGTGTCCCCCCTTCCTCTGTTCCGAGAAAGCCCCCATGTACAAAATAATGTCTGACCGGTTTCTCTCTCCATTCTTCCACGTCAATATAGGGACGGGAGAAATAAGGATCCTCCTCCGGAACATATAATTTTTTTTCCTGCATCGTTATTATCCCTCCTGCTGTCCTGTTGTCTTTTCTGCTATTGCTTTTCTTCGTTCCTCATTATCTGATTTTATCTGCGGCATCAGCTTATCCAGCTTGTAGAGAAGAAGGCTTGCGGCTACCACCACCCACAAAACCGCGGGGACTATGCTGAATAAAGAACGTATCATCATGACGGCACTGTCCGGAATCAAAGACATATCTCCCACATAGCCGGATGCCGACAGCAATACGCCCAGGACGCCTGCACCTATGGAAGAACCGATTTTGGTCGCAAAACCGGTCACACATCCAAGGGTCCCCTCCATCCGCTGCATTCCCTTCCATTCATTGAAGTTGGCGCATTCAATAATCAGCAGATTAATCAACATGGAAATCGGTACGCTTCCCACTCCATAGCAGACCGCGGCAATCCCCAGAAGAACCATGTTTCCTCCCGAAAAAAAGTTAATCGCATATCCGAATGCACTGACAAAACAGCCCACAAACATCAGCTTTGCAGTGGAAAATCTCTTTATAACAGCCGGAAAAATAATGACTGCCGGTATTCCAATCATCTGTATCGCGCTGATAATTCCCATCTTTGATACATCCCTGGCAACATAAGTGAAATAATAAACATTCACTCCCATATTCATTACGAAATTAGACACAAACATAATCAGAGCCACAATATAGATGTACGGATTCCTGGTAAGCACTTTTTTCACATCACGGAAATTGACCTTTTCTTTCTCTCCGTTCTCATCAACCACATCCACATCTACTGTTTCCTTTACAAAAAAGAAACGCATCAGCCCAATTATGGTCAGCGGTATGGCAAACATAGCCATCAGCATGCTCCATCCGGAAGCACTTGTCGCAAACCTGGACATACAGATGGGAAATGCAATATTAAATGCAACCGTCCCCAGCATGCTTATGATGCTGCCATAGGAATTGATTGCCACAAACTGCTCCTCATACCGGAAGGCTCTCACCATATATACCGTATTATTCGCATTCAGAAACGTGTAAAAAATACTGTTTACCAAAGCATACATACACAGAATCCATGCGCTTTTAACAACCGTGCTCCACTGGGGAGAACAGGAAAACATCAGCCATGTGCAAAACCAGACACCCACTATGCACAATTCGTACGGCCGTCCCCTCCCCCATTTCGTATTGGTTTTATCCACAAGATAGCCTGCGATAATATCCGTAAACCCGTCCAGCAGCTTGCTGACCACGAGAAGAGTTCCCACCAGCGCAGGATTCATCTTCAGCGTATCCGTACAGTATACGGATAAAAAACCGATTGCCATCAGGGCGCAGCCCTGGGATATCGCCCGGCTCTGCCATGCGAGCATGCGCCCCGCTCCCACTGCCTTAGGATTCTTTTCCTTTTTCCCCATAATTCCCTTACCTCCTGTCAGTTGTTACTTCCTGTTAACAATGATTTATATTGGCATCATAGACTATTTTTCCTGTTATTTATATCAATATATTTGTTTTTATGTTATTATATTTACAAAAGTTTTCAGGAGGCTTTATGGATCTGGATTATTTTCTCGATCAATATTATCAGGCGACACATATACCGGTCAGTTTTTTTCAGGACAGGGCACTTGTGAGCAAATCTTCTTTATCCCTGCAGGATTTCAATCTTCCCCTGATTCTGCTCAACGGCCTGTCTGATCCGCTTCCGGAATTATGGTACAGCTATACCTCTGAGTATCTCTATTTCGGAGGATTTACCGTAGAAGAAGAAAACGGAATACTGTTTGTCGGTCCCGTACTTCCATCCGAATGCCTTCCACGCCAGGCGGAAACCATTCTCCGCAGGCTCGGACGCTCTGCGAAGGACTCGGCCTCCCTGCGGGCCTATTTTGCCGGGAATATATCCTGTGATCTTTCCGCCTTACTGGCTCATCTGCGTTTTCTTCAATATGCCTTCAACAGAAAAAAAGAAGCCGATATTGCCAGGCTTCCTTTTACATGGAATATTCCTTATCCTGTTTTGGAGGATATACCCATTGAATTAAGGCAGTCCATTGACCCTGCCGATTCATGGAGAGAACGTACTCTGATTTCCTACCTGCGCTATGGCCGGCTGGATGATATGGAAAGGCTGCTGGATGAAGAATTTGTACATTCAGAGAACTGGAACACGATTCCAATCGAGTATATGCGCAGCTATGTACTCAGCGCCAATGTCATGGCATCCCGGACCGCCTGTCAGTCAGGTGTTGATTTTAATCTTATCAATGGCATTGCGTCCCATTATCTGGATAAAATTCTCCAGGCCAGGACAAAATCGGAATTACCTTATTTATTTTATGACTTTTTCCGGGACTATACCCGGCGCGTAGCCCGTATACAGCAGCTCAGTTCTCATTCTAAAACCGTACGGCTGATTAACCAGTACATCCAGTCCCATTTATATGAAAAAATAACCCCGACCATCATCGCGGAGAACCTGCACGGAAACTGTTCCTATCTGTGCACGCACTTTCGAAAGGAAACGGGAAGAACCATTTCTGTTTATATCCAGGAATGCAAAATTAAAGAAGCGGAACGTCTTCTGAGTTATAAAGATTTTTCGATCGTAACGATCGGGGAAATGCTTGGTTTTTCATCACAAAGCTATTTCTGCAGTGTATTTAAAAAGATTACCGGCAAGACACCAAAGGAATACAGAGCGGAATCATTTTCCTGATTCCGCTCTGTATCCGGCCTTATCGATATCATATTCCAATGAATCTCAGAATCCCTGTTCTTCAAGCCATTCCGCCGCCAAAGGCGCCCAGCGTGATGTGTGCTTAAACAAAGGGGTTTCATCCTCTCCGTTATACAGCGCCCCTCCATGAGGCCCTTCGCCAAAAGTATGCAGTTCATAAGGAACGCCCCTTCCTGCCAGCTCATAGCAAAAAAGCAATGCATGCCGGGGATCATCCTTGTGCGTCTGAAAAACAAACATAGGCGGACAGTCCGAATGAATATTTCTGACAGGATCATACTTACACCGCTCTGCCTGCTCCTTAAAGTCAAAAGCAAACATACCGGAATCCTGTATACCGCTGTCAGACATAGCGCCATAAAGGATTAAGGCGGCATCCGGCCTTGAGGAAACACGTTCCGCAGCATCCACAGCCTGCAGGTTCCCATACGAAAACTGTGTGGCTGCATAAGCGGAAAGCATGCCGCCGGCCGAAAATCCGCCGATTGCAATCTTATCCGGACATATCCCCAGCTCATCCGCATGCAGACGCAGGTACCGGATCGCCGCCAGTCCGTCCTCACCGGCGCTGATCCTCACATCCAGCTTGTCACTATCCTTCTGCTTTGCGGGATCCACATGGTAATCGAGAATGGCCACATTAATACCCGCCCTGTAAAAATACTCTGCCACCGGTTTTGCTTCATTTGAAGATTTGAACAGAAAGGCTCCCCCGGCGCACACAATAAAAATCCCTCTCCTTTTTCCCTCATGAACCGGTTTAAGCGCCAGACGGGATGTAAAGCCCATATCCGTGCGAAGCTCTGTAATCACCCATCCTTCTTCCTTTATTTCTTCCATCATATCAGCCCATTTTGCCGTTTTCACTTCAGTCAGTGACGTCCAGTCCTGATCCACATAATCCGGTTTATCCATTTTTCCGCCCATACCTTTCCTTTTTCTGTCATCATACTGATTCTATTATCTGCCCTACAGACAGAATAAGCAACTTTTTTCCAACACTTCCGGCTTCCTTTTACGGCTGCCGAAGATACGAAGTGCGGGGCAGATGCGGGCTGTAACAGGTGTGATGCAGAAAGCCGCATACTATCAAAAATGTAATTTACTATTTATAAAATATATGGTACGTTTTATTAACAAGGCTCTTTATCAGCCGTTAAATAGAACTGTATCTGTATGCCCCGGAGGGAAATCGTATATAGAAGTGAATTACAGCGGTAAAACGTACACAGAAGGGAGTTGCAATGGAACAATTTGATGCTCTGATCAAAAAGGACGATTCAGGCAGACTGACAATCGTCGAAGTTCCGTTCGATGCAAGAACGGTATTCAATAAACCCAAAGGAACCATTTATGTAAGCGGTACAATCAATAACATTGCGTACCGAAGTAAATTACTGTCCCGGGGAGGCGGTAAATTTATTATAGTTTTGGATAAAGCCATGCAGAAGTCCGTGGGGTTTGACGGGCAGACAATGACTGCGAATATCATGATGTCTGCCGAAGCTCTGCCGCCTGTCCGTAATGTTCCTGAAAAGCCTGCAGAAATCACGTGTGACATGGATGTGCTTACTGCAATAAAAACACGGCAGAGTATACGAAAATTCTCCTCCAAACCAGTCAGCCAGGATATGGTAAATACGGTTCTTTGTGCAGGTATGTGTGCCCCAACCGCTAAAAATAAGCGTCCGTATCATTTTATTGTAATAAGGGACAGACATATACTGTCAGACCTGGCCCGGCATAATTCAAATGCTGCTATGCTGGAATCCGCCTCCGGAGCGATTGTCGTATGCGGAGATAAAAATAGAGAGGGGTTAAAAGAGTTCCTGTATGCAGATTGCGCCGCTGCCACACAAAACATGCTGCTCAGTATTCATGGCTTAGGGCTTGGAGGCGTTTGGTGCGGCGTAGCGTCCAATTCTGAATGGCGGAAACTTCTGATTGAGCAGTTAACACTTCCCAATAAACTGGAACCCGTTTCTGTGAATGGTTTTGGGTGGCCTGATGAGGGAAAGGAATTAAATTCCCGATGGGATACGGCAATGGTTCATTATGATAAGTGGTAGCAGGCATAATCAATTATAATAATAGGACGGTGGTTATTAACGCCGTCCTATTATTATGGTATATAAAGTTCCCATAAAATAACTTTACCTGCTCAAATGGATTATATCAGCCTTTCCTTTTATCCCTTCGCCTGTAACGCTCCAAAATTTAACTGTCGCACTGTTTTCACCAGTTTTAGTAACCACGATTATATCCTTAAATCCGAATGCATCTATATTAAATACAAGTTGAACAGAAGATTTCGATATTTTGGCCGCACTGCCTACACGGCCGGATTCTCTCGTGAAAGTCCCGTCCAGCATCATGGAATCATCCGTAATCTTCGTAAAGGTAACATTCTTCCAATAGCTTCCATCTCCTGACCAGTTTCCGTTCAGCCATGATGTTAACTCCCCTAAACTGACAGAACTTTCTGCTGCCGCAGCTTTTTTCTCAGCTTCCTGCTGTTCTTGTATCTTCTTTATTTTATCCAGATATTCCGCACTGTCTTTATAATCTTTTATAGAATTAAACTCTTTAAAAGCTTCTGCATAATTTTTTGAAGACCAATATTCCAGTCCTGCCTTATATTTTAAATCATAGCACTTAACGCTCAATTCCTTTACTGATTCATTATTCGGATCCATTCCTGACAATATTTCCAGTGCCGAATCCCAGCTTCCATTTTCACAATATTCATATGCCTGTTTATAAGCATCAGTTAATTCAATATGTTCCGCTAAAAGCTCGGCAAGACATTTTTCTGAATTCCTGTACTCCCCTAACTCCATAAACAATTCCCTGGCTGACTCAGCATGAACCTCTGTTTTACTGTACAGACAGGCGATTTGATATTTGCATTCCAATAATTTTTCTTCACAGTCCATATCATCCGCCAGGTTGTTATAGATATCCTGTGCATCCAAGTAATCCTGTACGGTTTCAGCGTTTTCCAGCATAAACCCTGCCATATCAAATTTTGTTTTCTGAATTATATCTTCACAAGCTTTTCTGTCTTTTACGGAGTCCAGTAATGACAGCGCTTCTTCATACTCTTCCGTACTTTCCGCGTTTTCCTTTATTCTCAATGCCTTCCGATATATAGTTTCAACTGTCTGCTGAGGGCTGTCCTTGAAGTCTCCCAGGGCGGAAAATCCTTCTATTGCTGCGTCATATTGTCCGGATTCCATCTGTTTTACTGCTTCCGCATAATGCATATTGGGTATTACTATTTTTACAGCAAGCACACCAGCCGTCAAACAGATAATAAACGCACCAGACAGTCCTGCAATCATTTTATTCTTTTTATTTCTTTCTGACTTTTGCTGCGCCTGCCATTCGCGCATTTTTTCATCCAGATATTTTTCAGAACTGATCTCTGCCAGCTTACGCTTTTCAGTCCGACATTTTATACACTCACCGGCTGTGCCAGGATTCATGGTACCGCATGCACAATACCAATATCCATCGCTTATATAAGGTCTGACAATGCCTTCCGTCTAAAAGCCCGAAAACATTAATTCTTTTTTAAACTGTTCCGCATATATTCCAACGGAATTGATATCCTGAGAGCCTTTTATTCCGATAAGTCTATATTCCTCTGTATTTAATGTTTCATCTTCATATATAACATTCGTTACCGTAAAAACAAAGGTTCTTACATTCTCATCATTCAGGATAATCGGTTCTCTGTCCCCGAATCCTTCTCCCGGTTTTATGCTCAAATCGTTAAAAGTATGTTCCAATGTATCCACACATTTTTTTGTCCAATCCAGGCAGTCAATTCTTACTATGACTGCCCTGATTGTTCTTATATCCACACTGGCAAACTGCAGCTGCAATACATTTTTTCCTGTCGATGTGTCTCTTAACAACGCTCCCTTATTGAACATTACAGGAGAGCCGGATATCCACTGTTTCTCCCTCAGATATACAATATTTTGGTATCTGCCCATATCATATTCCTCCAATCACAGCGGCGGAAGTTCCTCTTGCGGCTCACTGCTGTCTTCCATCCGTATTTTCTTATTATTCTCATCTATTACAATAAGTAAAAAGCCGGCTGCCATACATACAATTCCTGAAATAAGGAAGCCTGCGGCCAATACAAAGTATGCCGCTGCATATGTTCCATTAATAATATAGTTATAGGCATCTCCTCCGACATAAGCATTTTTATTCAGCATACTGTAATCAGAATTATAATAATTTGTTATTTTATCATATCCTTTATATGTCATGATCCCAAATAAAATAATAAATACTGCCGCCAAACAAAATAAAACCTTTCCAAAATACTTTTTCATTTTTCCTCCCGTTCCCGCATTTCTGCACATTGCCAATCTGTCAGCCTTTCCTCCCCGTTAAGCCGCCAGAGTCAACAGCCAATGGAGATTAAACCCTATCAAGACCATCTGTTTTTCCGGCTTCTTTTAAATCACCGGTATCTCCAGTATAGATCAGAGAAAAAGATTTTCCAATACCTGATACCCTTTTCTTTTACCGGAATATCATACCGTTTTCTTCCCTGGGAATATGGTAAAAAATTGTTCTGACATATAAATAAAATCTTTCATATTATTAGACAGCCATTTATCTTTATGGTAAATCAGCTGTATGGAAATATCACAATTCGGACTATATGGAATTTTAACCAACCGTCCGCTTTCCATTTCCTCTTTTACTGTAAATTCAGGAAGCACACATAACCCCAGGCCGCTCATCGCACTTTCCTTAATAACCTGAATGCTGCTTGTCTCAAGTACGATATGCGGAAAAACAGAATGTTCCATCATTTCCTGTTCAAACATCCCCCGGTAGCAGCAGCCATGACCGGTAAAAATGAAAGGTATTCCGGAAAAATCCCGGATTTCCGCTCTTTCTTTCTGAGTAAGGAAATGGCCCGGAGGCGCAAAAATACATATCGGTTCTTCCATCTCCATCACCGTGACAATTGACGGATCCGAGATATGCTTATCAATAGTAAAAGCGATATCTATGGAATGATTGGCAAACAAGGCTGAAAATTCCGAAGAATCCGCAATATCCAAATGTAAATCCGTATCAGGGTGAGTTTCTTTATATTTCTTAATAATTCCCGGCAATATATAAATTCCTATCGATTCCGAAGCGCCAATCATCAGACGTCCGCCGTTTTTTGTGTCAGCATACATATTCTCTATATCCAGTGACATTGCAGTCAGCCTCTGTGCATAAGGAACCAGCTGCTCCCCCTCCGGAGTCAAGGAAACAGATTTCCCGATTCTTTCAAACAGCCGTACATGTAAATCTTCTTCCAATCTTTGAATTTGTGCTGTAACACTCGATTGGGCATAGTCTAAATATTGGGCTGTTTTAGTAAAATTTTTTAATCTGCTCAATACTAAAAATGTATTTAAGTGTTTAAGTTCCATTTTATTTCCTCTCACCGTCTCTCAGCGCAATACCTATCGTAAAATCCGATTGATACTATCCAAACTATCAATTATTCAGATTCTTCTTTTTATGTTATCATTAGCTATAAAAATTAGCAAGGGAGATACTCTTATGTTGACTAAAGTAAATGTAGTAAACGAAGTAAACGCACTCGGGCAGCTGTTTGTTTATAAAAAAATTGCTCGGCTGAACGAACATGTCTTAAGCGTTGTGCAAGTTGAAAATCGGACATTAGACTTTCATGTCCACGACCTTTCGGATGAACTGTTTTATGTAATCGAGGGAAGTTTTGAATTGGAAACAAAGGAGGGTCTTACAAAGGTTAATCAGGGAGAATTTATTATTGTTCCGCGCAATACCCCCCACAGACCTGTTGTGGGAAAGCTGACAAAGTTTTTGATGATTGAACTGGAAGGAACCCTTAATAAAGAAAATAGCGGAGATTTGTATGAGGATTAGAAAAGACATTGTTCATACATGGCCGCCTGTTCTGTAATTCTTATGAAGAAACAGAACGAGCACCAGGAAAATAAACTTAAGAAACCGGTATAATTCACCAGAAAAGCGCCATAGCTCTAACCAGAGCCATGGCGCCTGCCAAATGCCATAAAGACAATATTATGACATTAGAATATCTGTCGAATCATATACCATACCGGACATACAACCTATTCCATTTGCCTGCGCACAGGCCTCACATACTTCCAGAACCGCTCCGGATCGTGATAAAAGTACAATATCCTGCCCGGGGAAGTATCATAAGAATAACCGGTGCCGGTAAAGTCAAAGGCCGCCATTGCTTCTTCAATCTTTTCTTCCACACTGCGATTTTCCTGCTCATAATCAAACGGTCCATGTTCAAAGACAAGATACTCCGCTTCCGGAACATCAAGCATGATCATTTGGGGCGGTACATCTCCATTATAATCGGCAGGAAGACGTACGCCATAACACTCCGTACGCGGAATCCCCCAGTCGCAGAGCCGGCCCTCGGGGTCAAACATATATGCCATAATCTGGCCGCTGCTGCTGTTGGATTCAATTCCGCCATCGTCATCCAATTTGCCCTTGATGCTGTCGAGCAATCCGCATATGGTATCACAGTCCTGCCCCGGAATAAGACTCTGTTTTTGCCAGAAATCCCAATACCCATTGCTTTCATAATTTTTAATATGCAAAAATTTATGCGCAGGGATAGTTACAAAATAGACCTTAATTTCATCTGTTGATTTCATCATGCCAATCTCTCCAAATCCTAATAAGTAGCGGTCGAAGGTGTTGATTTTTGTACGAAGGACGACAGGCCTGGGCTCTCTTCGATATTCACTCGGTGTTACACCATATGTTCTCTTAAAGGCTCTGGTAAAAGCTTCATGTGATGAAAATCCATAATCAAAAGCAATATCAAGAAAACTTTTTTCACTGTCCCGCACCTCTTTCAGCGCAAAGGCCAATCTTCTGAGCCGAAGATAATCTCTGAACTGCATACCTGATATTTCCCTGAATTTTCTTGTTGTATAAAATTCGGAATAACCAAGTCTGCGGGAAAGGGACTGCAGTGTCAATGCTTCATCATTATAGTTTTTAATACACTTGTCAATTTCATCAATGAAAATTTGAATTTGCTTCTGCCACTCGTACAATGCTGTTTACCTCGTTTCGACCACCCTGTATTCATTATAGAGAAACGGAAAAGCTGCCGCTTGATTTCACTTGCTAAAAAAGGAACCGGAACATACGGCCAAACGGCTGTATATTCCGGTTCATCTTTCAATCACAATATATTATCTCACTGACACGCAGTTAAGAAAATAATTTTGTTAATTAAATCTGAGGGCCTGCAGAAATTAATGCTTTTCCTGCTTCATTACCTTCATATTTTGCAAAGTTCTTCACAAAACGCTGTGCCAGATCTTTTGCTTTGGTCTCCCAATCAGCAACATCTGCATAGGTATCGCGAGGATCAAGGATCTTAGGATCTACGCCGGGAAGTTCTGTAGGGATTTCAAAATCAAAGTAAGGCAGCTTCTTTGTAGGAGCTTTTGCAATGGAACCATCAAGGATTGCATCGATGATACCACGTGTGTCACGGATAGAAATTCTCTTTCCGGAACCATTCCATCCTGTGTTAACAAGATATGCCTTTGCACCGCTCATCTGCATTCTCTTAACAAGCTCCTCTGCATACTTGGTAGGATGCAGTTCCAGGAAAGCCTGTCCGAAGCAAGCGGAGAAGGTAGGTGTAGGCTCTGTGATTCCACGCTCTGTACCAGCCAGTTTTGCAGTAAATCCGGACAGGAAATAATACTGTGTCTGTTCGGGAGTCAAAATGGATACAGGAGGAAGAACGCCGAATGCATCTGCAGACAGGAAGATAACATCCTTAGCTGCCGGAGCTGTTGATACAGGGCGAACGATGTTTTCAATATGGTTGATCGGATAAGATACACGAGTATTCTCGGTTACGCTCTTATCATCGAAATCAATCTTTCCATCAGCATCAACTGTAACATTCTCAAGAAGAGCGTCACGTCTGATTGCTTTGTAGATATCAGGCTCAGATTCTTTATCAAGGTTGATAACCTTAGCATAGCATCCGCCTTCAAAGTTGAACACACCCTTGTCATCCCAGCCATGCTCATCATCACCGATAAGAAGACGCTTAGGATCTGTTGACAGTGTGGTCTTTCCTGTTCCTGAAAGTCCGAAGAAAATCGCAGTATTCTCACCGTTCATATCGGTGTTTGCAGAACAGTGCATGGAAGCGATACCCTTCAGCGGCAGGTAATAGTTCATCATAGAGAACATACCCTTCTTCATTTCTCCGCCGTACCAGGTATTTACGATAACCTGCTCACGGCTGGTGATATTGAACATTACAGCCGTCTCAGAGTTCAGACCTAATTCTTTGTAGTTCTCAACTTTTGCCTTGGAAGCGTTGTATACAACGAAATCCGGCTCAAAGTTTTCCAGTTCTTCAGCTGTAGGCTGGATGAACATGTTGGTAACGAAATGTGCCTGCCATGCAACTTCAACGATAAAACGAATTGCCATACGGGTATCTTTATTAGCACCGCAGAACGCATCTACAACGAAAAGTCTTTTGTCGGACAGCTCTTTCAGAGCGATATCCTTAACTGTGCTCCATGCTTCCTGGCTTGCCGGATGATTATCATTCTTATACTCATCAGAAGTCCACCATACGGTATCCTTCGAATTCTCATCCATGACAATGTATTTATCTTTAGGGGAACGTCCTGTGTAAATACCTGTCATAACATTAACAGCACCAAGTTCGCTTACCTGACCTTTTTCAAAGCCCTCGAGACCCGGTTTTGTCTCTTCTTCAAACATACAGTCATAGGAAGGGTTATGTACTATTTCTTTAACCCCGGTGATACCATATTGACTCAAATCAATATTTGCCATCTCTTAATAACCTCTCTTTCTTTTTGTCGATTCCAGTTTATTGTCTCACTTTAGTAATAATAAGTCAATATCCATCCTTTCAAAATTCGCATCAAACTTTTGAATAAATATATCAATTTTTCCCTGAATAACTGCGGTTTCCGGCATTTGCCGATAATGGGCCTCCGGCTGCGATTCCGGAGCTAATTCATGAACCCGGCTGTCTCTGTATTTCCCAAATTATTATTCTTATATAACGCTGTATTGAAAACGTTTGGAGCTGCTTATTAACAAACGATTATTCCCTTCCTGCATTACTTAATAATTTCTGCTTTATTTTCTTTAACAGGCAGACTGTCTCCACATTCCCGGTCCAAGGGAACTGGTCCACCGCCACCGCCTTCTCCACCACATACCCATTACCCAGCAACACTTCCAAATCCCTCACCAGGCTGGTAGGCTTACAAGAAATATACACCATCCTGTCCACCCCATACTTGATAATCTTCTGAAGAGCCCTGGGATGAATTCCGTCTCTGGGCGGATCCAGTATAATAAAATCAGGCTTCTCCTCAATTTCATCCAGAACCTTCAGCACATCTCCCGCAATGAATTCACAGTTATCCAGCCCGTTCAGCATGGCGTTCTTCTTTGCAGCCTCCACCGCTTCCTCCACGATTTCCACGCCGATCACCTTCTTCGCAACGGGTGCCATAAGCTGGGCGATGGTTCCTGTTCCGCTGTATAAATCATAAACCACGCAGTCTTCCTTATCCAGATTGCCGATATATTCCCTGGCCGTCTGATATAATACCTCCGCTCCATAACTGTTTGTCTGGAAAAAGGAAAAAACGGATATCTTGAATTTCAAGCCCAGCAATTCCTCATAGAAATAATCTTGTCCATACAGAACTAAAGTACGGTCACTTTTTACCACATCCGCCACCGAATCATTTTCTATATGAAGAATCCCTGCTATTTTTCCCTGCAGAGGAAGTGCCAGCAGCATATCCCGGAAAGGAGCCAGATCTCTTTCTTCCTGGGTTGTAGTCACAAGGGCAATCAGGATTTCACCCGTATGGGAAGCCTTTCTTACCAACAGATGACGCAGATACCCCACATGAGTGAGCCTGTGGAAAAAGGGAGCCTTTTCTTCTGTAAAATAAGCCAGCGTTCCCTGCAGGATCTGTCTGTAATCCTCATCCACTATGCGGCAGTCCTTCACGGAAACAATATCATAAAAGCTCCCTCTCTTGTGCATTCCCAAAGCCAGGGGGCCGTCCTTTACCTCATCTCCGAAGGAAAATTCCATTTTATTCCGGTACCCAAACTGTACAGGACTGGCTTTGATGGGTTCAAATTCCCATGACCGTTCCTGTCTGAAAAGCACACTGTCCAATAATTCTTTCACCTGTTTTTCTTTCAGGCCGAGCTGTTTTTCATAAGGCAGGGCCAGGTATGTACAGCCGCCGCAGTTTCCGAAATGGGGGCAGGGAGCCTGAATCTCGTCGGGTGAAGGCGCAAGAACCTGCAGCACCCTTCCTTCCCCTTTTCCCTTCCTTACCTTTGTTATCATAAGGGATAAATGCTGTCCGGGGAGTACATTTTTCACCGTACAGAATTCTTCCTTTTCTTCCGCCTGTATACAGCTTCTTTCCTCCGTGCCGTTTTCCTTCATACTACTCTTTGCCTCCGCATCGGCAGACGCAGGCATCAGCTTCACATTCCCCTTATTAGGGAACTTAACATCCATTACAATTCCTTCTCTGATCTGTCCTTTTTTCATATCGCCCTCTCATTTATTGGATCTGTTAATTAAAAGACCTGAAAAACGGGATGCCTCAGCATCCCGTCTTCTGTTGATACTTTTATTCTTCACTTGTTTCATCATCGGATGTCGTGTCGTCATCGGATGCCTTGGCATTGTCTTCTGTTGTATCGGCGCCTTCTTCATCCTCATCTTCAAAAAATTCATCGTCGAAATCATCATCGAAATCGTCATCAAAATCTTCCAGATAATCAGGCGTAAGATAACGGTACACCGCATAAGCAATTCCTGCTACTGCCGCAATTGCACCAATTATTGCAAGAATCCAGAGCACTGTATTGCCGCTGTCTTTCTTTTCTTCTTTTTTGCCAAGGAGTTCGTTTACTTTCATCATTTCTAATACCTCATCCAGCTTTCCCATGCAAACCATCCTTTCTTCCCTGCTACTAGTATGCTTAAATACTGTTCTTATCATACCACTTTTTACATTTCTTTACTATTAATTTTTCATGAAATTACTATGAATTAACATTTCAGGAAATAACAGCCAGCCGTTTATATCTTTTTCAATTTAGCAAAGGCCGCATACATGATCTTCTGTCCGGCGCCGTCAAAATTGACAGTTACCTGATAATCCCTGGGGCCATCCACAATACGCAGAACCGAGCCTTCCCCATACTTGATATGGCGGACTCTGTCTCCCACACCATATTCCAGGCTGGCCTGTTTGGCGCCTGCGCCTTTGCTTAAGCCGTTCACTCCTGCAAGACTTCCCAGGCCCTGGGCAATAAACGGTTTATTTTCCTCAGCCGTCCGCTTCGGCTTCACCACAGCCTTCGGCCTCCAGTCTCCTGATTGGGCTCCGCCGCCGTAATTGCCCCCATAAGGAGCCGTCTGGAATCTGGCTTTGCCTTCAGGATTCTCCCTGTATTCCTCAAAATCCACTTTCTTTTTAAAGACAGGAGGCTTATTATCCAGCAGTTCATCCGGGACTTCCCTCACAAAGCGGCTCACGGGATTATACTGGGTCTCTCCCCGAAGCATTCTCTGTTTTGCACAGGTAATGATGAGATCCTCCTTCGCCCTGGTTATCCCCACATAGGCCAGCCTGCGTTCCTCTTCCACAGCGGAAGGATCATCTGACGTAATGGTCATATAGCTGGGGAACACGCCATCCTCCATACCGGCCAGATATACATGAGGAAATTCCAGGCCTTTTGCGGAATGGATAGTCATGAGCAGCACACGGTTATCATCGGCGTCCACACCGTCTATATCGGCAACCAGCGCCACTTCCTCCAAAAACTCACTTAAAGAGGGCTCGTCATGACTCTCCTCATAAGCAACTACTTTACTCACCAGTTCATCTATATTCCGGATTCGATCCTCGGCATCCTCATCTTCGGACTCTTCCAGCTCCTTCACATATCCGGTCGTTTCCATCACATCATTTATCAGTTCTTCCAGGCTGTAATATTCCAGCTTACTTCTGAAGGACTGAATCATAGTCACAAAAGGCTTGAGTTTTACGGCACTCTTACCGATACTCATGATCTGATCCGCTTCCCGGAGAGCATCATAAAAGCTGATTCCCCGTGCATCGGCATATTCCTGCACCCGGAGAATGGTCGTTGCGCCGATTCCTCTTTTGGGTACATTGATGATGCGCCTTACCGCCAGATCATCCCTGCCGTTGTCAATTGTTTTCAGATAGGCCAGTATATCCTTGATTTCCCGGCGGGAATAAAAGTTCACGCCTCCCACCACATCATAAGGTATGCCTTCCATTATAAAGCGTTCCTCCAGCATACGGGACTGGGCATTGGTACGGTACAAAACTGCGCAGTCCTTGTATTCCGCCTTGCCATATTTTTTCTTTTTCCCAATCTCACCGGCAATGAATTCTGCTTCCTCATAGGCCGTGTCAAACTGGCGGAAATGGATCTGCTCCCCTTCTCCCTTATCTGTCCAAAGGGCCTTGTCCTTTCGTTCCACATTATTGCGGATGACAGTGTTGGCCGCATCCAGAATAGTCTGTGTGGAACGGTAATTCTGCTCCAGCTTGATGACCTCCGCTTCCGGAAATACCTTTTCAAAATCCAGGATATTGCTGATATTTGCGCCCCTGAATTTATAAATGGACTGATCATCATCTCCCACCACGCAGAGATTTCTGTATTTGCCCGCCAGCAGGCGCACCAACTCAAACTGGGCTGTGTTGGTATCCTGATACTCGTCCACCATGATGTAACGGAAACGCTCCTGGTAATAATCCAGCACATCCGGGCAAATCCGGAACAGCTCCACTGTTTTTCCGATCAGGTCATCAAAATCAAGGGCATTATTTTTGCGCAGAACCCCCTGGTATTCCTTGTATACGGAGGCCACCTTCTGCTTTCCGTAATCCCCCATTGCCTTCAGCTCATATTCCTCCGGAGAAATCAAATCATTTTTAGCCGAGGAAATGGCGGAAAGCAGAGCGCGTTCTTTATATTGTTTGGTATCGATTTCCAGACGCTTGCACACATCCTTCATGATATTTTTGGAATCATCGGTATCATAAATAGTAAAATTATTGCCGAAACCCAGCCGCTCTATGTATCTGCGCAGAATCCGCACACAGGTGGAATGGAACGTGGATACCCATATGCTTTCCGAACCGAAGCCCACAATATCATCCACTCTTTCCCTCATTTCACCCGCGGCCTTATTGGTAAAGGTAATTGCCAGGATATTCCAGGGATTCACGTTTTTATTTTCTATCAGGTAAGCGACACGGTGAGTCAGCACACGGGTCTTACCGCTTCCCGCACCTGCAAGGATCAGTACGGGGCCGTCCGTATGGAAAACAGCCTCCTGCTGCCTGTCATTCAAGGAATCATAAATGCTCATTTTTCTTCTCCAATCTCAGTCCTTCCGTAAACTCATGTTCTTTATTATATAGGAACATGCATTCGATGTCGATAGGGAAAAAGAAAAACTCAGTAGACCAGGGCAAGAACGCCGAAATTACTGGTAGCTACGGTTACCGTCCTGGGATCGGCGTCTAAATCAGGCAGGACTTCCACCACACCGTTGGCTATACTGATTACCTGAAAATTATTCCAGGCCTGAAACTGATCGGGCACTCCTATGGTAAGGACTACAGGAGCCAGGGTACGGGGAACTACTGTTGTTCTGCCGCCCGTGGTCTGGGTAAGCTGGATATCCAGCATGGCTAACAGATTCCTTCCGTTCAGGGCAGCTGTTGTCAGCACAGCCTGTTTGGCCTGAGGGCCCGTTTTTCCCTCTGTGACGGAGAAGTATACGGAGGCTCCGCCCTTAATCTGAGCATCAGAAAGGCCTGCTGCTTTCTTTACCATCCCTTCCGGAGAAAGAACTATCACTCCTTTTACCGTATCCGCATAAAAATAGGTAGGAACGGTGGAATTTAATTTAATACCGGTGCTCATCTGCACCACATTGGGCTTGGTGGGCGCCGGAGCATTTCCGCTGGCGGAATTGCCGCTGGCAGAATTGGAAGCTCCCGCCGTAATGGGAATAATGACTGTCAGCAGTACGGCAGCTGCCAGATATGTTATCCACTTCTTTGTTTTGTTCATAACACCTCTCCCTTTCTTGTCTGCAAGGATTCACATGGGCTTCTCTGTTTTCATTTTAGCTGATTGCTTCTCTTTATACAAGTCTTCCGAACGGTTCGTGTGCAGATAAAAGTTCTGAGTGAGCAGCGCTGTCTGCCGGGTTCCCCTTCCGGTTCTTTCCGGCGGCCTGCGGCTCGGTAAGGATTCCTGTAAGGGCCGTATAAACACGCCGGTCCTTAGGTTGCGTACTTTGCAACCTTAGTACCGCTGCGTGTTTGTCCGAGCGAAAGCGCGCCCTATAAGGAACCTTACCGAGCTGCCGGCCATCCTGAGGAACCGGGAGAGGAGCCCGGGCAGACGGAGCTGCTCACTCAGATTTTTTATCTGTCATACTCTGATTGTAATCTCGCCCCTGATCCGATACAATAGATACATGACATGGATTCCGGAGGAAGATTAAGAATGAAAGAAAAATTATATACCATCCCTTTAAATGACGCCATGAACGCGGAGGATGAATGCCCCTTCTGTTTCATTGAACGGAATGTGGAACAGGATATCATGGATTACGTGCTCGGCTCCTGCGCTTCCTATATGGAAAGTGATACAAGGGAGGCCACGGACAAGGCCGGCTTCTGCCGGATGCATTACAAGAAAATGTTTGATTACGGCAATACCCTGGGAAACGGCTGGATTCTGAAAACCCACTACAAAAAGCTGATTGCAGAAATGAAGGACCAGTTTTCTCATTTTACCCCGGGAAAAACCTCACTCATGGACAAGCTGAAGGGAAAGCCCTCCGAATCCAACGCTATCGCTTCCTGGGTTGCGGAGAAGGAAAAAACCTGCTATATCTGTGATTTTTTCACCAAGGAATACGCCCGCTATATGGATACCTTTTTCTATCTGTATAAAAATGATGAGGCTTTCCGCGAAAAACTGAAAAAGAGCAAGGGCTTCTGCCTCCATCATTTCGGTGACTTATGCAATCAGGCGGATTCCCATCTGAATGACGCGGAGAAAAAGGATTTTTATCCTCTGGCATTCAAACTGATGGAAGAAAATATGGAACGTGTTTCCGGTGATGTGGACTGGCTTATTGAAAAATTCGATTACCGGAACAAGGATGCCGACTGGAAGACTTCCAAGGACGCGGTTCAGCGCGGGATGCAGAAGCTGAAGGGCGGGTATCCGGCGGATCCGGTTTATAAAATGAATAAATAGAGCAAAAAGCCCCGCAGACTGCCTGGCATGGATGGATATCCTGCGCGCCTTCTGCGGGGCTTTTTTAATGAGTTAATCAGGAACGGGGTGTGCCATATTCTTCTGATCCGCTTCCGCAGTTTTCAGAAATTCCTCAAACGTTAAATCATTTTCGTCAATAAATTCCGCTGCTTCTTTCCCTACATATCTGAAATGCCAGGACTCATACTCAATTCCCGTAACATTTTTCTTTCCCTTGGGATAACGCAGAATAAAACCATAGCGGGCACAATTTTCGGCAAGCCACATTGCCTCTTTCGTACGCCCCTGACGTTCGTCCAGCATCTGATGGCTCTTCCCCACAATATCCACAGCCAGTCCGGTATGATGTTCGCTGTAGCTGACAACCGCGTATTGCTCACGGGTTTTATAATAAGCGTCTATGTACGTCAGTCCCTGATCCATCAGTTCCTCGATCGAACTGCCGAACAAATCAGCCTGTCTCTCATAGCTGCGGTACGCTGAGCATACCAGCAAATCCATACCTTCTTCTTTCGCATCTGAAAGCATTTTTACGAGATCATCCACGATACGGTAGTCTACCTGATGCCCGTCATCCAATACGTCCAGTTGAGGCTTAAAAGCCGCCGGCAGCGGATTCCAGTCGTTTACCAATATGTAATTCCAGTCATCTGTATTTACCTTAAACGGGATTTTTCCGACCCTGTCATTCCAGCCGGAAATCTCCAGGCTGATTTTTCTGCCTGCCTCTGAAATTTTCCTTCTGTTTTCCACTGCCTCCGCCTCATACAAAGAGTATGTCCGATGCAGAAGCCCCTGATAATCTTCCATCAGACGGGAATACTTATAAATCATCCCGCCGAGGCCCAATAAAGGTATCAGAATTAAAAGAACCGTCGTTCCCAAAATTATATGCTTATAAAAAAGTACACTTCCCCAGTACCTGCTTTTTCCCTTATGCCGATTTCTGTCCGCAGCGACAAGCTTAACAGAAGATTTACCGTATCCTCCCGCTGTTTCCGTACAAAGCTCTCCGCCCACAGTGGAAAAATCCATACCTTTTTCCTCCTGTTACTCCTCTTTAATTTCTTCAATGCCGCCGATATCGATCATCCCCTTCATGTGTGCCCCATTGTACATGGAGATGCATTCCGATGAAACATTTCCTTTCACCCTTGCAGACTCGCGGAACTCAACACTTTCCTTTACCATCATATTGCCTTCGCTATGTCCGTTGAACATCAGCCGTCCTGACGTGATGTCACCCTTAATCCATGAATTATTATCCACTACCATTTCATCGGTCACCTGAATATTGCCGGTGATATTACCTGACTGGACACGCATGCTGTCTGCGTAAATATCGCCGATTACCTTACCTGCCAGCAGCAGAGAGCCCTCGCATTTCACATCACCTGAAATCTGCCCAAGAACGCGCAGATTTGATTTTGTCCTTACGCTTCCGTCAATTACCATATCCTCCGTAATGATGGATTCATTTTTCAGGGCCGGCACTGTATTTCCTACTGCAGCCATATCCGCTCCGGCCTGAACGGGTACCGATGCTTCAACAGTAACTGCCTGTCCTTCTCCGTGCGGTATTCTTTCTTCCTTCATTCCTTCTCCTGCTGCTCTATCCGGCTCCTCTTTTTTCCCTGATTTTTTTGAGGTCACCTCTGAAATTTTTGCCTTCTGTCCCTCTCCTGAAAAATCAAAACTCAGAATTTCATTAACTGCCTTTTTAAAATTGCTTTCCTTCATCGTAATACTCCGTTACCTTTCCCTATTGGATTACGTATGAATTATAACAGATATTATTCTCGTTTAGCATATATTTATAAAAAGCGACATTGGGGCGACTTTTCGGTGTGAATTTTATGATATACTTGCTGTATAGACGGGTCACAGATATGGAATAACAGATAATATTTATGTATAAGAGGAATGTAATATGTATAAGATTCTTTTCGTGGACGATGATGCTGCCCTGCGGAATGTGGTATATCAATACTTTAAAGAACGGCAATATGATATCATTTGTACAGCATCAGCGGATAAGGCGGTAAGCTATCTGAAAAGCGCCAGTATTGACTGCGTGATCCTTGATGTTAATCTGCCGGATATGAATGGTTTTGAGTTATGTACCTCCATCCGACAGTTTTCCTCCGTACCGATCATATTTTTATCATGCTATACTGAAAATGATGACAAAATCAAAGGCTTTCTGTCCGGCGCAGACGATTATGTCCCCAAACCATTTTCTCTGAAAGAGCTGGAGCTGCGTGTTAATGTACGAATCCTGCGCCGTTATGAAAACCAGCCGCCGGAGCTGCTTACATTCGGTGATCTGATCATTGATACAGGCCGGCTCACTGCCATCTGTCACGGAGTTGAATGTACTTTTCCCCGGTTGGAATTCGATATCCTTTCCTTTTTTGCCCACCATCCCAATCAGTTGTTTACCTATGAACAGCTTTATGACAATATATGGAAGCAGCCCATAAATGAAAGCAGGCATAATCTTCAGGCACGCATAGGCAAGGTCAGGAAAAAACTCTGTGACATCTGTCCGGAAAAAGAGTATATCCGTACCATACGCCACAAAGGCTACCTGTTTGTCCCCTGAACCGGAAGTGATGCCCGGAAACTTCGGGCAGGATTCTCCTGGCTTTCATGCTGATAAGATATAGGCCTGCTTTACAGGACATAGTTTATTTGAATTTACGCACCAGTGCATTCCCGCAAAATACTGCCGCCAGAATGATGCCTACCGAACCAAATCCCATAAAAATCTGTTTCCTGCGCTCTTCGGCAGCGCCTGTATCTTCTTCCGTTATCGCCGCAATCGATTCGGCCGTTTCCTCTGAAGACTCCTGCGTCGGACTGAAGTTTTCCTGACTCTGTCCGGAAGCATTATATTCCTGCGTTTCTTCCCGTTTTTCTTCATCGGCCGCAAATGATGCGTTCCCGGAGTCCTCCTTCCCTTCACCATAAGAAAATACTTCCTTCCGGTATGGATCCGTTTTCTCCTCTTCCGTTTTCGATTTCTCTGCTGCGGCTTCCGTCTGCTCTGTTTCCCCTTCCTCATCCGAATAAGGAGTCTCTGTTTCCGGGGATATCCCAACAGTATTCCCTTCCCCCTCCTTATTTCCTGATACCTTATCCGTTTCCTGCATACCTGACAATATGGGAGTTCCTCCTCCTCTGCCTCCATGGATGTCACCGATAACCAGAGTATTGTCTTCTGAAATCATCACAATATCCGAATAATAGTTCCTCCCGTCTTTTTGAACGCAGACACAATAATAGACCGCGGGATTCCTGTCTTCATAATTCTCATAAAAGAAAGTAATCCCATTTTTTAATCGGTATTTTCCCTGTTCAGAGCGCTGCCACTGCTTTCCGTCCCGGGAAAATTCCACATAAAAGCTGCCATCCTCCTCTTTCGGATTCTCCAGAGCAAAACGGATTTCCATGACAGACTGGCTAGGGGAATAAACTGTCAGCATTCCATTAATAATTACCGCTGCATTTTTATTCTGGAAAAGAGCCATACATTCCGGGCGGCGTCCCATATCGTAATCCGGTCCATAATTTCCGTTTATAAGCGTTCTTTTTCGTTCCTTTAAAGATGCCTGTGTGTTTTCATCCACTTCCCAGAAAACAGGAAGCTTTCCCTTGTATTTTTTCCCTTTATCACACCAGGTGGAATAAAATTCTGCCGGAAGAACCTCCGGGTCAAAATCATTTTCCGTAGGAATAATACGATATGCCGTTTCTTCCCTGTCCTTTTCATAGGAATCCCATACTACGGGTTTATCCGGATATCTGCATTCCCCTTCGCAGGAATAGGGAACAAATGCATAGCTCTTATCATCCAGATCCGATGCAGTAAAAAAAGCGCCGTCCTCCTGCCATAAAGCATAACCTTGATCCGCCCTGAGGCTGCCCCCTTCGAATGTGGCGTACCCTCCTTTGTTGATATGGATAAGTCCCCCATCCCCTCCTTTGCCGAAAACAGAGACGCTTCCCATTACCACCAGCTGTCCCTCCACATAGATCGTATATTCGCCCGTATCAATATAAATTGGCGCAGCTGGGGGAGATATGATATAATAAGTATCAGCATCTGTCCCCGTTATGGTTATATCCGAGGTCAGACGGACATGTCTTGTCTGCGGCCTTATGCTGCTGTTTATTATTCTGCGCAGCTCCTTAAAATCAGCTATTTCAATCCAATCCGCAGCTTCTGCCGATATGGAATTATATGACACGGACAATGCATCCTTTAATATCGTATTTCCCGATACCGCAGATATTTCTTCCGATATATTATTCTCCGACACCGCGGTTGAATCTCCCGGCACCGTATTCTCCGGCACTGAAGTTGATTCTCCCGGTACGGTATTCTCCGGTACTGCAGTTGTTTCTTCCGGCACCGTATTCTCCGGCACTGCTACTGAATCTTCCGGTACCGTATTCTCAGGCACCGAAGTTGATTCTTCCGGTATTGTATTCTCCGGCACTGCTGCTGATTCTTCCGGTACCATATTCCCCGGCTCCACAGCTGAATCTCCTGACACCTCAGCTGCTCCCTCCGATATGATCTTACCCGATATGGAAGAAGCTTCTGACGGAATCCAGCAGAATATAAAAGCCACTGCTGCCGCATGAAATAAGAAGAACCTTACTGATTTTTTCATTTTGTACATGCTCCATCCTCCGAGGTATCCATGAACTCCAAAAAACAAGCTAAGAACAAAAATAACACCGTTAAAACACAGCTGCTGTGCATTCTTTTATTCCTTCTGTCCCTGGCAGGTTTTCATCTGCTTACGGTAATTGATAACAAATACAGCAAAGATTATTATGAAATCCGGGACGGCGTCCTTCTCGCTGATGCACAGGCATTGAATCATGATAAGCTCCTTTATCTGACTGAAGGGTGGGAAATCTATCCTGACAGGCTGCTCTCTCCCCAGGATTTTCTTTCTTCTTCCGTTTCCGAAAGCGGTCTTACAACGCGTATTGGAGAATATATGAATTTTGCAGGCTTCCATCAGGGGCATTCTCCCTTCGGTACCGCCACCTATCGGCTCAGATTCGCCTCTTCCCGGCAGCTGGACGGTCTGGTGCTGTATCTGCCCGAAATCTTTTCGGCATGCCGGGTTTATATCAATGGTAAAGAAGCGGTCAGCCAGGGGAGCTTACAGCCGTATTCCCCCATGGTCCGCGATCTTATCCTTTCGGTTCCTGACGGCACGGCCGCGGATATTATTATCCAGACAGCCAACTACAGCCATTATTACAGCGGAATTATATATCCTCCGGTATTGGGCAGCGCTCAGGCCATCCATCTGCAGACCTCTGTCCGTATGGTATTTTACAGTCTTCTATGCTTTTTTTCTCTGTCTATAGCGCTGCTGTCTGCCGCCGTATGGCTGGGAAGCAGAAAGCAGCCCGGCCGCAGGGTTTATTTCTGGCTCGGTATCCTGGCCCTGACCTTTTCCCTGCACTCCTTTTATCCTTTTTTCCATACCATAAGCCTTCCGTTTCCCCGCCTCCTGTATGCCCTGGAAGACGGCAGCTCTATGCTCATAATACTATGTGCTCTGAAAATTGTATTCGCCCTGTCGGATTCCGTAAAAAAAGAAATAGCTGCCCCCATAGAGCTGATCTCCCTGTCCATGCTGCTGATCAGCGTATTTCTGCCTTTATTTCTGCTGTCTTTATTTCCTTATTTTATTCCGTATTACGGCCAGATTATTTCCTGGTATAAACTGGCAATATCATTGCTTCTGCTTCTTTTATCCCTGAAGGGTACCTCCGGAAAACATACCGGATGGCTGGCTGCAGGCACAGCCATGTACAGCGCGGGTCTTCTTTCCTCTGTGCTGACCCTCAACCGCTGGGAGCCTGCCTATACCGGCTGGCCCGATGAATATGGCACCTTTTTCCTGATTCTCTTTTTTTCAGGCTTCATGCTGAAGCTGCATTTCATGATGGCTGCACAAAACCTTCAGCTGACAGAGCATCTGCAGGATATGGTCGAAGAACGGACAAAGGAAGTAACCCTGCTGCTCTCAGAACGTCAAAAAATCCTGTCGGAATTCCTACATGATCTGAAATCTCCCATTGCCTGTATTTCCGCCTATCTGCAGCTGGTAAAGGAGAATGATATCCATGTGGACGAAAAAACCCAGGAAAAAATAGATATGATAGAAAAGAATTACGAAGAGCTTTCCGTACAAATTCGTTCCATCCAGGATTTTAACGCAGGGATTTCTCCTGTGTCCCGCCGGGAAAAATTCGACCTTCGGCAGCTGGCGGAGACCTACTACCTCAGAAACAGGCAGGATGTGGAGGTCTTCGGCCCCCTGTTTCTTCTTTCTCTCCCGCCTTTCCCCTGCCCGATGCAGGGGAATCCTGAATCCATCGCCAGAGCCATCGAAAATATGGTATTCAACTCTATGGATTTCACACCGCCCGAGGGAAAAATCGTGCTGTCCCTTTCCATGGAAAATGGAAATTATCTGTTATCCGTCAGTGATACCGGATGCGGCATTGACGAGGATACTCTTCCCCATATTTTTGAACGCTCCTTCAGCACAAGAAAGGAGGAGGGAGGCAACGGTCTGGGGCTTTTCCTTGTAAAAACTATCGCTCAGGAGCATCAGGGGAACGTCTCCGCCGAATCTGTCCCGGGAGAAGGGTGCCGGATTACTCTTACGCTTCCTGCTTCAGAATAACCGTTTTCCTTATTCTACTAAATTATTCCTGTCATGTCACCAGCAAATCTACATATGCAGCTTAAAGCGGCTGATTTTGCTTTTTAAGAGCTGAGATTCTCCGTAGAGTTCTTCAGATGCGGCGGCCGACTCCTCTGCCGTGGCTGAGTTAGTCTGCACGATATCGGATATCTGTCCGATTCCTATGGAGACCATTTCCGTCGCTTCCGCCTGCCTTTGAGTAGCCTCCGCAATCTGATTTATTTTAGATACCATATCATCGGTGCCGCCAACTATATTCATGAGTGAGGCGGCCGTTTCTTCCGCTAATTTCGTTCCATGGGCAACCGCGTCGAGGGTCTGCTCAATCAGCTCCTCCGTGCTTTTGGAGGCAGCAGAGGACTTACCGGCCAGGCCGCGCACTTCCTGGGCCACTACGGAAAATCCCTTGCTCTCTGCACCCACCCGGGCCGCCTCCACCGCGGCGTTGAGCGCCAAAATATTAGTCTGGGATGCGATATCATTAATCGTCTTGATGATCTTTCGGATTTGCGTGGAACAGGAATTGATTTCCCCCATCGCTGCCTTCATCTCCTGCATCTGCTGATTACAGGCGAGAATATTGGTACCCATTTCACCTGCCGCCGCTTTCACCGCCTGCGAGGTTTCCGCATTCTCATTCACCTGCCGGGATATTTCCGCCATTGTTTCATTCAGGGAATCGATCACAATAAAAAGAGCCTCCTGAACAGGCAGAAAATCTCCCTGGAACCCATCACAGCCCGGTATATCCAGGTTCCCGTCGGCCAGCTGCTGCATGGACCGGGAAATCTCATCCATGTAATAGGAAATCTTTTCCGACATCTGCCGCATACTGTTCGAGAGGCTTCCCAATTCATCCTTTGAGCGGTATGTAACATCGACTTTCAAATGCCCCTGCTCCATCTGCCTGGCCGCAGTCTCCAGCTCCTTAATCGGCCTGGTAATGCTGCGGGTAATATAAATGCCGAAAAGGACGCTTATAAGTACGCTGGCTGTCCCCAACACGGACAGCATCACAATGAATTCCATCTGTTCAGAGCGCAGGCTGACAATCAGCTCATCCGCCTTCCTGTCCGCAGTATCGATGAGTTCATCCAGCTCTGCCTGTGCCTTATGGATGGTTTTAATATTGTTCGCCTCCATATAAGCAACGGCTTCCTCTTTCTGATTCTGCAATGCAAGCTCCAGGACGTGTTCGCGCTGCGGCGCAAGTTCATCCAGCGCCGCCCGGAGACGTTCAACAATCGCCTGATCTCCCAGAAAATCCTTCTGTATGATGGGAATCTGCTCCTGAATTTTTCCTGCGTATACCTTAGAATCCTCCAGCGCCCGCTCAGCAATCACCGGGTCAGTGTTGGAAATGGCGCGGAATACGGATTTCTGCATCGCCTCAAAACTGGAATTCACCGTATTCGCGGCATTCAGGACCTTAAAAGGGCCATTATAAAAGGCCTCCACTCTTGCCCTTATGCTTATCAGGTTTCCTATGCTCACAGCAATAATGACGACCAATAAAATCAGCACAAAAGCGTATGAGATAATCAGTTTTTTACTGACCTTCAAATTTTTCATATCTGTCTTTTTTCCTTCCTGTTAGCGGCGAGAACCTTTTCAAACTCCCTGATCGGCATCGGCCTGTAGAAAACAAATCCCTGAATCAGATCGCAGTCCACGGATTTCAGGAACTCCACCTGCTCCTCCCGCTCCACGCCCTCGGCAACCGTGCTGATATGCAGCTGTTTCACCATGTTGATAATATATTTCAAAATAGTCTGCTCCCGTTTCACATCCACACTCACCCGGAAAAACACACCATCAAGCTTAAGCACATCAATCGGAAGGTACTTCAAAAGCCCCAGAGAAGAATATCCCGTGCCGAAATCATCAAGAGAGCATAAAAATCCATTTTCATGCAGCTCTCTGACTATCTGCAGTAAATATTCCTCATGCTCAAACGCCACGGATTCCGTCAGCTCGATTTCCAGCATTTTGTCCGGTATTTCATATTTTTTCTTGATTCCCGCGTACACGGGGATAAAATCCGGGCTGTAGAACTGGATTTTCGACACATTGACAGAAACCGGCACCACAGTCTCTCCCTTTTCCATGCGCTCACGGAACCAGATACATACCTTCTCAAAGACGTATCTGTCCACCTTCCCTATAAAATGGTTCTTTTCCAGCACCGGGATAAAAAACCCCGGTGAAAGCAGCCCTTTCCCGGGGACCTCCCATCTCACCAGCGCCTCCGCAGCTTTTACAGTGCCGTCCTTTACCCCTATTTTGGGCTGCATATAGACCACGAACTCTTCATTATCCAGCCCCTCCTGCATCCTGTCCTTCACCGACATCTCGGCAATCAGCTTCCGTCTGATCTCTTCCCCATAAAACGCATAGCGTTTCCCCGGTTTATTCTTTACCTCCTTCTGGGCAAAATTGGCCCGGTCAACCATCCTTACCGCCTCAGCCTCCTCCACCATATCCTCCGCACAGCAGATCCCCCCCGCAATTGTCATCAAATGGCGGTTTGATTTGACAAGACTGGAATTTAAGAATTCTTCGTCCACCTGCTCCTGAGTCTTCAGCAGCTCATCACGGCTCTCATAACGGCGCAGAATCACGAACCTGTCCGCCATATCACGTCCCAGCAGCTCCTTATCTCTCAGGCGGCTCATGACAAAATGGGCATAGCCCTTCAGCAGCTCATCCCCATAGGAGTACCCGAATACATCGTTGACATATTTGAAATTCTCGAAATCAACATATAAAACGGCAAATTTTTCATTGGGATTCTGAGCCATGATACGGTTCACCTCTTCATAGAACCTCTCCATATGGTATGCTCCCGTCAGCTCGTCCCGGTATGCCAGCCCCTCCAGCCTTTCATTGGTAACCTTCAGCTGGAAGAATTTACGGATATAAAAATAAACGGCGGCTGCAAACGCAGCGGCGCTGACCAGCGCGGTAACAGAAACCATCCCCGCCGTCTTTTCCGCCATTTCCCTAGAATACTGTTCAATGGAAAAAACCGTATCATTGGCAATTTCAAATAATTTTTCACTGGAAGCCAGCAGGCTGCTGCTGTCGTCTCCCTGTCTCACGCAATCGATCTCTTCCCTTACTGTTTCCCACTGTTCCTTCAGTAAATCCAGATTATTCCGGTATATCTCACTGTCGGCCAAAACCAGGCCGTACCGGCCCTGTCCGGTCAGCAGTTCATTCAGGATCTCCTCCACATAACCAACCAGCTCATCATCCGGATGACCGTTCATTTCCAGCTTCACCACCCGCTGGGAGGCTCCCCTTACAATCCCCACATAATTAATCAGTTTAGAGTAATCACGAATATCTGAAATCCGCCGGATAGAGATTACGCTTATGGCCACAATCAGCCCCAGCAGCAGCGGAGTCAGTATTCTCATTTGTTTTTTCATTGGTGTTCCCCCTGACAAGATTTTTCTCCGGCCTGAGTCATTCCCTCTTCTCCTGTACGCACGGATCGGGCCGAATTAAAACAGCTTCCCCAAGCATATCCTCCTTCTTTATTAGTTCAAAAAATTCTTCCGCACTCATAGGCCTGGCAAAGTAATAACCCTGTCCATAGTCGCAATGGTATTTATACAGTAACTTCAGCTGCTCCTTCGTCTCAATCCCCTCCGCCAGCGAACGTGTCATTGGAAGCTCACGGCAGATCCTCATGGTGTTTTTCATGATAATACGGCTCTTTACATCACTGCTCAGTTTATCCACCAGCGATTTGTCAAACTTAATCTCGCTGAATTCCAGCGTGGCAAGAATAGACAGATTGGAATATTTCGAACCAAAATCGTCCAGTGACACAGAAAAGCCTTCCGCAGCAAACTGGCCCATCAGGTCAATCAGCTGCTGCGGCTCCAATTTACTGATACTTTCTGTCACCTCTATCGTAATCTTATCCGCAGGGACTTCATATTCCCGGCAGATCTCCTTGATCTGCATCACAATATCCGGAGCCATCAGCGTAACACGGGAAAAATTGGAAGAGATATGGGTTTCCATCCCCTGCCTTTTCCATTTCTGCCAATCGGCGCAGACTGTCTGGAATACGAATAAATCCAAATGGCAGATTACACGCTCCCTTTCATAGTGGGGGATAAAATGATCCGGCAGGATCAGGCTTCCCCGTTTATTCTTTTTTCGTACCAAAGCCTCCGCACCGATAATCCGTCCGGTTTTAAGACAGATCTGCGGCTGATAATAGACCTCGAAGCGGTGGTCGGCAATATCCTCCAGAAGCTCTGTGGCAATACCTGTGCGTGCCCTTCTGTCCCCCTGCAGAATTGCGTGATAATACTGCTGTTTTTCTGCATACATTAAATCATCGGCCTTGAGGATCTCCTCTTCCACAGATACATTGCCTTCCTTCCATGTATGGCCGATGGAAACGTCATACTCTTTGTTTTTCTGAAAATCCCTGATCAGCTTCTCTGTCAGCACATGGAAGTCCTGCTCCTCAATATCCACACAAAGCACCGTAAACTCATCTCCGCCCACCCGGTATGCATCGCATCCAACACGCAGCTTCAGGATATCCGCCACCCTTTTAATCACTCTGTCTCCATATTCATGGCCGTTGCTGTCGTTGATTTTCTTCATTCCATTGATATCAATATAGATAACACCCAATGATCGCAGGGTTTGGTTAGAAAACCTGTCCAGCATTTTTATGTAGCAGTTCCGGTTCTGCAAGCCGGTGAGCAAATCCGTATAGCTGAATAACTCCAAATCCTGGATTAGCCTGCGCCGTTCCATCTCCTCCAGCACGAAGCTGCATACGCTGCGGAGCAAGGATAAGTCCTCTGTACTTTCCACAGGATTGTCGACACCAAGGAAACCAATAATCCGGCCGTTTTTCTTAAGTGGGGCGGCGGCAAGGCTTTTAATTCCCTGCGCTTTTAAAATACGGTAATCAGGTGAATCAATGACCAGATCCTTATCCAGTGAAGAAATAAAAAATTCTCCGTCCAGTTCAAATTTATGGTTCCAATCCCTTATGTATTCTATTGGAATTTCCTGCAGTACCCCTATTTGATGCGGGACATCGGAACTACACCACTCAAAGGTGTTTTTTATGTGTTTTGTATTATATTCAAAGATATATGCCCGGTCAGCCGCATAAAAATGGCCGATAATCTCCAGGAAACGGTTCACTGCCGCATTAACGTCCGCTTCACCGGAAAGTGTCTGAATGCACTCCACCAGGGTTTCCTCCATGGTAAGACGGTTGGAAACGCGGTCGAATTTTTCTTTCTGGGCTGTGACATCGCGCGCAATTTCGAGCCGGCAGTTCTTCCCCTCGAACATAACCAGGATATCTGTAATATCAAACCACATCTGAAGCTTCCTATTATAGTGCTCCCATTGATATGGCCTGCCAGGTTTCAATTTGCTGTTTGTACAGAAGGGGCAGACATCGTCCAGGCCCTGAATCAACTCGTAACATTTTTTCCCGTAGGTGTCCCGCACATCCTCAAACCCGTACAGGGTGGCTGCTGCCTGAGTCATATACAGTATTTCATTGGTGGCCGTATCCGTAGCATACGCCACCAGTTTCTGCTGGTTAATCATAAATCGTTCAAAAAAAGCTTCTCTCACAGTATACCTCCCAAATATCATCCCTCTGCCTCTGCCCGCTGTATGGATTCCCATATTAACTTTCTGCAGAGGTTAGATATTTTTCGATTTCCAGGGCAAGGGTGTCAAAACTCAAAGGCTTGGCCATATGGCCGTTCATTCCCGCATTCTCCGCATTACGGATATCCTCAACAAAAGCATCGGCCGTCATGGCAATAATCGGTATCGTCATGGCATCCGCACGGTTAAGCGACCTTATTTCCCGGGCCGCCTCATATCCATTCATCACCGGCATCTGAATATCCATTAATATCAGAGAATAGTAGCCGGGGGCGCTCGCCTGAAAGAGCCGGAGCGCTTCCTCGCCGTTTACCGCCGTATCCAGCCTGGCACCAAAATTGCCCAGCAGTTCCGCGGCAATTTCCCGGTTCAGTTCATTATCCTCTGCAAGCAGGAAGACTTTATCATGGAAATCATAGGTCACAGCTTTATGACCCGATGTTTCTTCGCCTTTCAGGTATTTAAGCATACAAGCTCTGAAGGTGGAGCGGAAAAATGGTTTTTCTATATATCCGGCAATGCCGCCAGCCACCCCGTCCTTGATTTCACTCCAATCATAAGCGGATATGATCAACAGCGGCGGTTCCCCGGCAGTTTCTCTCCGGATCTGCTCCAATACCTCCTCAGCATCCGGCCGGAGCATTTCCCAATCCATAATTATCATACGGCAGCTTTCCCCGGCCTGATACCGGTCACGGATATAAGCCACTGCCTCACCGACGCTTTCCGCACAGTAAGCCTCCGTTCCGAGACTCTCCAGGGCCTGCCGCCCTTCCGTCAGGACAACCGGGTCTGTATCCACAAGCAGAATTCTTCCGGCATCATCAATGTTCCCGTCTGCAGGCGCCGGGATGGGACGTATGGGCAGTGTCACACAAAATGCGGAGCCCTGTCCCGGTTCGCTGTCCAGTCTGATATCACCTCCCATCAGCTCAGTGAGCCGTTTGACTATGGCAAGGCCAAGGCCGCTGACTTCAATCCGGTCTGTACGGCTGTCACGTTCCCGGGTAAATGTCTCAAACAGATGCTCCTGAAAGTCTTTCTTTATGCCCGGGCCGGTATCTGCTATTGTAAACGAAAGCCCGGAGTCTCCCTGCAGCTGCTCCACCTCAAAGATAATCTGTCCCTTTTCCGGTGTAAATTTGGAGGCATTGGACAAAAGATTCAGCAGTATCTGGCGCAGGCGCAGCTCGTCGCTGTAAAAATGCTCCTGACTGACATTGCGCAGATGTATCTTGAATATCTGCTGCTTTGTTCTGACATTGGGAAGCGTAATCATGATAATCTCCCGGATTAACTCCGGCAGCGAAAGAGAGGACTCATGAATGGAAACCTTTCCGCTTTCTATCTGTGACATATCCAGCACGTCATTAATCAGGCCCAGAAGGTGGTTGCTGGAGAGACGGATTTTCTGCAGGCAGTCCCTTACACGTTCCGGTTCCCGGATGTGGGCATCTGCAATTTCCGTCATCCCTGCAATCGCGTTCATGGGCGTACGGATATCATGACTCATCCGGGAGAGGAAATCCGACTTGGCCGCATTCGCCAGCTTGGCAGCCTCCAGCGCCGTATTGAGCATCTCCGTCCGTTCCTCCAGCTGATGCTGGAGCTTTCTGAGCTCGGTAATATCGGTAATGTCAATATACACCACCAGATAAACCGGATCGTCGGCAATGGAATCAATACATGTGCCGTGGAGCTGAAGCCAGCAGTCCCTGCCATATTTATCCTTGACACGGATGGATTCGTCCAGCTCCAGAGCTTCTCTCCTCCGTAATTCCGGAAGCCTGTCTTCAATGAGCCTGCGGCTCTCAGGCTGTAAAACCCTCATGAAATCAGCGTCGGTCAGATTGTCAAGATCCACATCAAAAAAATCCTTTATACGGCTGCTTGCATCAATCATCATGATCCGGTCCGGAAGAATCCGGTACTTAACAATAAATCCGGGGACATGCTCATAAGCCACGCTTTTATCGCGCTGGGCCTGCAGCAGTTCGGTGACGTCAATCATGGTGGTGTAAGCCAGCTGTTTTCCGTCCTGATATTCATTGGTAAAGAAACCCACCAGCTTCACCCACCGCGAGGAACCGTCCGGGAGCTTCATCGGAAGGTATGCCCCGAAGCTGTCCTCTCCCGCCGCGCACATGTTATCTATTTTATTGCAGAGAATATCCCATGTTTCCGGATTGTCCATGAAATATTCATCACAATGATTATGGAATCGTTCCTCATATTCAGGCTTGGGATACCCGATAAGCTGATAATAAAAATCATTGGCCCAGACCACAGTGAAATGCTCGTCCACCTTGTGCTTGCTGACGCTGACCTTCATTGCCTGCATCATCATTTCCAATTCATTCCTGGTTTGTACAAGCTCTGTCACATCTGTCATAACCGTATAAGAGGTACGGTAGCCGTCTACATACTGATCTGTAAAAAAGCTGACGAGCTTTACCCAATAACTGGAACCATCCTCATATTTCATGGGGACAATCAGTTCATATTTATCGCCTCCCTGCTCCAGTACAGAAGTGACCTTTTGGGTAAGCAATTCCCAGCCTTCCGGGTTATTGCCGTAATATTCATCCGCATGATTATGAAAAAGAGCCTCATACTTAGGCTTGGGGTAGCCTATTAATTTGTAGTAAAATTCATTGGCCCAGATACAGGTATAATGCTCATCCACCAGATGTGAGCTGACACTGACATTGAGTGCGCTCATGAGCATTTCCTGTTCACGCGTCATTGTTTCATAATTTTGCTGCGCACGCATCTGCTCTTTCTGCGCCTGCATCATATCCGTCACATCAATCATAGTGGTATAGGCAACTCTGTATCCGCCGATATATTCATCCGTAAAGACAGCCTGCAGCTTGATCCAGAATTTGGAGCCATCCGGATAGACCATCGGCAGATAAACAGAATATCCCTTTTCGCCTTTTGCCAGACTGGATTCTATCTTTTCCGTAAGCAGCTTCCACCCTTCCGGATTCGTTTCAAAATATCTGTCACATTGGTTTTGGAATCGCGTTTCATACGCAGCCTTTGTGTAGCCAATCAGCTCATAATAATAGCTGTTGGCCCAGATGCATGTAAGATGCTCATCTATAAGGTGCTTGCTGACACTGGCTCCTAAAACCCCCATCAGCATGCTGTATTCGTTATTCAGTTGGTCATAGCTTAAATTGATTTCCACCTGGCTTTCCTCCGTTGTATCAATCAGCGTAAATTATTATTCCTGAACCAGTACACTTCTGTTGCGGCCATTCCATTCAGCCTGATAGAGTGCATCATCCGCCTCATGGCCATATGTATCATTGACGTTCCAGAACCCGTCCAAATCAGGGAGCCCCACAGGGAGAATCAGACGGCGGCCCTCCCATACCGCTTCCTCCTATGTTTGGGAATAAAAACTTCCGCAAACATACTATAAAACTGCTCATTATTTAATTTATTATGCTCATTTAGTATTTTTTAATTATAAGCTAAGTTCAAAAACAATACAAGAAAATAGTACCCATAATGGTTTTAAAATGATAAAATTAAAGCAGCGCTGTCTTGGGGAGGATGAAAAATTTGGATCAAATAAAATTATATAATGTTGCTTATAAATATCTGTTTAACTGTATTCATTTCGGCTTGTATCCCACAGGCTCCAGCCTTCCTACAATACCGGAGCTATGCAGGGCCTTTAATGTGTCAGGCTCCACAATCCACAGTGCCCTGAGGCGTCTGCAAGAAGATAATTATATCTCCCTGAGCCAGGGACGGAGTGCGATTGTCACTTATGATATCACTGAGGAGGAGTGTCAGAGGAAATACAGGCTTTACAGCTATGCCGCAAAAGATGCGTTTCTGGATCTGTGCGGCACAATGCTGCTGATTTGGCCGGAGGTCATGCTGCAGGGTCTGAAATTATGCGGGGATGATGATTTAAAAAAGCTCGACGAAATCTATGGCCGGATGTCGCCTTATACCGAATATCCGTACTACGAATTTTTTCTTCATATCCTGAAAGCCCTGGGAAACCCTCTGTTTGTCAACCTGTATCAGAGCGCCATTTTCTTTGGGCACCCTTCGATTATGCATTTGGGGGATAAGGCATATGTCTATGGCTATATGACTTATTTAAAAAGGGCCACAGCACAGATACTTTCCCTGTGTAAGGCATCCGATTACGGTCCGTTGAAAGCTCTGCTGATCAGCCTTTACCAAAAACAGATTGAGGAGATACGCCTGTATCACAATTCGCTGCCTGTGCCCGATTGTCCGGTTGAACCAATTTCCTATGAGTGGAATTATTTTTCGGAACGCCCGCTGGTCAATTTTAATCTGGCAATGAAGCTTCTCCGGAAAATCTATTCTTCCTACGGGAACCAGGAGTTTCTTCCATCGTACGGGACCCTGGCCAAACAGTATTCCATGCCGTTAATTACCGTGCGCCGCGCCGTGAAAATACTCAGTGATCTTGGAATTGTGGAGGCTATACCCGGAAAAGGGACCCGGGTGCTGGTAGGTTTGGATAACCCGGCGCCGCTTTCCAAATTCACTTCCCCCAATTTAAAAAAAGCGCTGCTTCAGTATCTGCAGAGCATGCAGATCATCCTGATCATCTGCAAAGACGTAGCCCTGTCCGTTTTTCCCGGGCTGCCCGACCGTTCCATTCAGGAAACGATATCCTGGCTGCAGAGTATTCAAATTTCAGGGGACTATTACATGACCTTCGGCGTCTGCTTCGGCCTGCTGAACGAGAAGGCACAGTCGCCTGCCTTAAGGCAGATACTGGGTGGGCTGATGTACTTTCAGTATCTGGGATATCCTCTGAATGATATGAAGCCCTATGCTTTCCGATTTGATTCCCGGTCAACCTCCATGCTGCTGAAAAGCCTGGAAGAAAAGGATGCGGGGCTGTTTGCGTCACAGCTGCAGTGCCTGGCCCTTGATATATTTAAGGCCGGAAAAGAAAAGCTCATCACCGGCGGTATCCGCGAGGCCGAATCCATTATGCTGCCGTTTTTTGATTAAGGGGCTGTCCCCGCTATTCATTCCTGCATCAAAACCAAGGAGGTACTCTCTTGAATTCCTTTACCTTTCTCTTCCAATATATAAAGCGGCATAAATACCAGTACACAGCCGGTATTATCACCCTCTTTGTGGTGGACTTCGCCAATCTTTTCATTCCCAGGCTTACCGGAACGATCACAGACGGGCTCACCGCCCATTCACTGGACTGGAATGGCATCAGGCTGTGCCTTCTGGCCATTTTCGGACTGGGCCTGACGCTGGCGCTGGGACGGTTTCTCTGGCGTTTTTTCCTGTTCGGGGCATCCCGTTCCATTGAAAAAGAGCTTCGCAACGATATGTTCCGCCATCTGGAAAAAATGAGCGTGGAATATTATAACGAACATAAAACCGGGGATCTGATGACCCGCTTCACAAGTGATCTGAATGCGATCCGGATGGCAATCGGCCCCGCTGTCATCTGTGTGTTCGATGCCAGTGTCATGACAATAATGGTCATATGCCAGATGATGTACTATGTCAATATCCGTCTTACGCTTTTGGCAATCATCCCCATGCTGCTCATCTGCGCCGGGGAAATTTACTATGGCAAAATCATGCACGCCAGGTTCCGGGAGCGCCAGGAGGCCGTTTCCGATCTGACGGACTTTGTGCAGGAAAGCTTTTCCGGCGTCCGCGTCATCAAGGCCTTTGTAAGAGAACGCTCCCAGATGCGCGCCTTTGCCCGGGCAAACCGGCACACCATGGATAAAAACCTGAACGTGGTACGCCTGCAGGCCGTGGTCATGCCGCTTCTTGACGTCATCATCGGACTGAGCAGCCTCATCACACTTGTCTATGGCGGCTATCTGGCTCTCGTGGGAGAAATAACCCTGGGCCGTTTTGTAGCCTTCAACCAGTATATCAATATGCTGGTCTGGCCCATGCTGGCCTGCGGGGACGCCATCAACATGTTCTCCCAGGGCTCCGCTTCCACCCGCCGTATCCGGGAAATCTTCGATGAGAAGCCGGAAATATATGACCGGAAGGATGTGCAGCCGCCGGATGAGATACGGGGGGATATCACCTTTTCCCACCTGACCTTTATCCACCGCGGGCACAGCGAGCCCACTCTGAAGGATATCAATCTGGAGATCCCTGCAGGCACCACCCTTGCCATTATCGGCCGCACCGGTAACGGCAAGTCAACGCTGGTCAACCTGCTTCTCCGCCTTTACAATACCAAGCCCGGCATGATCCTCATTGACGGGCGGGATATCAATACCATCCCGCTGAAGGCCCTCCGGGAAAATATCGCCTACGTGCCCCAGGACAATTTTCTTTTTTCCGATACCCTGAAGGCCAATATCGCCTTCGGCGCCGGAGAGGAAGACATGGATGCCATAACCTGCGCCACCTCGGTGGCCTGTATCCATGAAAACATCGTTTCCTTCCCCGACGGCTATGAAACCATTGTGGGTGAACGGGGCGTAACCCTTTCCGGCGGGCAGAAGCAGCGCAGCTCCATCGCACGGGCGCTGATGAAAGATTCGCCCATCCTTATACTGGACGACTCGCTTTCCGCCGTGGATACGGACACGGAGGAACGTATCCTTAAGAATCTGAAAGAAAACCGCAGGGGGAAAACGACCCTGCTCATCGCCCACCGGATATCCACCATCCAGAACGCGGATGTTATTATGGTGCTGGAGGACGGGGAGGCAAAGGAAATCGGGAATCACGAAAGCCTGATGGCACAGAACGGCATTTACCGGGATATGTTCGAAAAGCAGCAGCTGGAAGCTGCCATGGGGGAAGAACAGGCCGTCTGGAAGAACGGCGCAGATGATACAGAAAGAGGGGGAATGAACGGATGAAGCGACTGCTTGCTTACCTGAAACCGCATAAATGGACCATGGCGGCGGCCACACTCCTGGTGCTTTTCATCATCGTAGTGGAGCTTTACCGCCCCATCATCATCGGTGATGCCATAGATGACTATATTAACGGCTACTACCATCCCTATGAGGTCTCCTCACAAGACGCGCCGGGCGCCGTTCCCTACAAGGATCTATGGCTCACAAAAGCGGCGGCGGAGCGTTCTGCCGGACAGGGAAACCCTTCGTCCTGGTATCAGCTGTTCCTGTATCAGGACACCTATTATATGGCGGAAGGCCTCTCCCGGGAACAGTGCCGCCAGCTGGAAGGGGCGGATAATGCAATACTGGAAACCTACGTGAAGGACGGGGCGCAGCCTCTTACCCCGGATGATTTAAAAATACTGAGACATTCCGATTTTAACGGAATCCTGATGGCGGCAGCCCTTTATCTTCTCATGCTTCTTCTGGGGTTTGCCCTCAATGCCGCGGATACCTGGATGCTGCAGAAAATGGGACAAAGCATTATTTACCGGATGCGCGAGGAGGTTTTCGGCCATATCCACAGCCTTTCCCTGAATTTTTTCAACACCACGCCTGTGGGAAAGCTGGTCACCAGGGTCTCCAACGATACGGAAGCCGTCAACGAGCTGTTCTCCTCCATCCTGGTAAAGCTGTTTAAGAACGTGGTGAAAATCATAGGTTATGCCGTAGTCATGCTTTCCATCAATGCCGCCATGGCTCTGGTATCCTTTCTTCTGCTGCCGGTGGTTACTGTTTTAACCTTCTTTTTCCGTTCTCTGTCCCGCAAGGCTTATCAGCTGACCCGAAACAAAATTACGGAGCTTAACACCTTCCTGTCCGAACATCTTTCCGGCATGAAGCTGATTCAGGTTTTCGCCAAAGAGGAGGAAAAATACAAAGCCTTCGAAACGAAATCCCAGGAGCTGTACAAGGCAAACTGGAGAGAGGTCATGACCTTTGCCATCTTCCGCCCTTCCATTTACATGCTCTCCATCCTGGCTATGATTATCATCATTGGGACGGGAAGCTCCTATGTGCTTAAGGGCACTCTCTCCCTGGGCACCCTGTTCATTTTTATCAGCTACATAAGCTCCTTTTTTGAACCCATCCAGGAACTGGCGGAGCAGTTCGGAACCCTGCAGTCCTCCCTGGCCTCCGCAGAAAAAATCTTCTCCATATTGGATGAGAAACCGGAAATCGTGAAGCCCGCCAGGCCTGTAAACGTACAGATCCAGGGCCGGATCGAATTCCGCCATGTCTGGTTTGCCTATGAGAAGGAGGACTATATCCTGAAGGATGTCAGCTTTACGATCCGTCCCGGAGAAAAAATCGCATTTGTAGGTGCAACCGGCGCCGGGAAATCTTCCATCCTTAACCTGATAGGCCGCTATTTCGATATCCAGAAAGGGGAAATCCTCATTGACGGTGTTAACATACGGGATATTGATACCGACGTGCTGCGCGCGGCCATCGGCCAGGTACAGCAGGATGTGTTTATTTTCACCGGGGATATCAAAAGCAACATATCGCTGAACAATGAAGCCATAACCCTGGAGGATGTAAAGGAGGCCGCCCGTATTGTCCATGCGGATCCTTTTATCAGCAAAATCCCCGGAGGCTATGACGCACCGGTCACGGAACGGGGCAGCACCCTTTCCGCCGGGCAGCGGCAGCTCCTTTCCTTTGCCCGGACGCTGGCTTATAAGCCCGCCATCCTGGTGCTGGACGAAGCCACGGCCAATATCGATACGGAAACCGAGGCCCTGATAACCCAGGCGCTTTCCAGGCTGATGGAAGGCCGTACCACCATAATGGTTGCCCACCGCCTGTCCACCATCCAGCATGCGGATAAAATCATTGTCATGCACAAGGGACGGATTGAGGAATCCGGCTCCCACCAGGAACTTCTTTCCCAAAACGGGCTGTATAAAAAGCTCTATGACCTTCAGCTTGTATAAAACAGTTTTTCCTCCAAATCCCTGCGGTTGCGGATCCGAATCGTATGATCGAAGGCCGTGTAATCTGTAAAATATACCGTAACGGCTCCCGGCGTCTTGGCCTCGCTGTCTTCTTTTCCTTCCGTAAAGCGATGCTCTCCAAAGCCCGGCCCGATCAGCAGGCTGTCCTTTTCATTGTAAGCCTCCAGCTCCGGATCCTTGATTACCAGCACTTCACTGCCGTTCACAGGGAGCATCACATGTTCGCTTGCCATGAATTCAATGCCGGAAAAAGCCAATTCCACCCTCCAGGGCGCCCCGGACACACCGTCAGTCACCACACGTACATCAATGCCGCCCTCCGCGGGCTTCACGTACACATCGATCTCCATATCCGGCCCCAGCTTTTTCTTCCGGCTGCTCTGATCCATCTTCCACCAATCGCTGGTTTCCGGCTTCTCTTCAAACGGCAGATAATACCAGCCCCTCATGGTCTGGTGCAGATGAGCCGTCCCGTCGGCCAGGATTTCCATCGTCTCCGCCTTAAACGCCCGATGCTCGCAGAAGCTTCCCGCGACCTTCATCTCCAGCTTGCTGGTTCCGTTATGGAAATAAAGGAAATTGGATTTCTCCCGCATCACCGTGTAGCTGTAATGCCCCTTCCTGGCCCGCAGGATTCCGGAATCTTCGTAAAACCGGGCAAAATCCGGCTGCTCATAACGTCCCTCGTATTCAAAGCTGCGGTATTCGGGGTGCAGCATCAGATAAATCAGGCACTCCGGGGATGGTATCTTCTTTTCCTCTATAATATCAAAAATCGTATTGCACATCCCCAGGAATTCAGGGATGTCATATTTCATGCCCATAGCCAGGTACTCCATATAATAACTCAGCGGATACACCAGCCTGTCCTTGTCAAAACGGGTGGAATTGGCAGTAAAAATACTTCCGTCCGGCTCCCAGTAGGTGAGCATCATATGCAGGTTCCGGATGGTATGCTGCTCATATTGGGCATCTCCGAAGGCATCGGAAAGCATCAGCATGGCATCGTTATTGACACTGTTATAATTCCCGGCGGATTTCTCCGCGAATTCCCCGTCGGCATTACAGTCGATCCCTTCTTTCAGGTAGATTTCAGCGGATTCCGCCAGTTTTTTATCTCCGAAAAGCATCCCGCATTTTGCCAGCGTGGAGGCGATGGCCCAACGGTGGTTGGGGGTATGGAAGCCGCCCTCCAGCAGGCCGTATGCGCCGTCATGTACAATTTCCCCCACTTTCCGAAGGAAATCCTCTTCCTGTCCGGTACGCTCCTCCTTCTTGCTAAGATACTCATACAGCGGGATAAAAAAGCCGATGCAGAAAGCCGTATCCGGCGCGGAGAAAAAATTGCAGGTAACATAATCAAAGAGGCCGTTTTCATGCTGTACGCTGCGGATATAAGAAAGGCCCAGCTCCGCCCGCTGTGCCAGCAGGGAGCTGCGATAATACCGGCTGTCCGGATTGCAGTACAGAGTAATCATGGGTTCCACGCAGATAATGGCATACTTGGCCTGAACGATCCGATCCCTGTCGTAAAAGCCTCCGTACCAGGGGCTCTTCTCATCCAGTTCCTGGATCCGCAGACGGCTGAATACCCGATCCTCGGTGTCCTTCAATATTTTCTTATAATGTTTTTCCATAAATTTAATCCATTCCTTTCCTGTTGCCAGGCACTGACAAGTGTCATTCAGGCGCGTAATTTTATCCTTGTAAAAAAATCCTGTTACCGTTCCGCATTCTGCCGGTACCTGCCCCTCAGTACCTGCCCCTCAGCCCCTGCCGTCTGCCCTTTGCCCTGACTGCCTGAGAAAAGCCTGCTACCGGAGTAACAGGCTTATTCTGCTATCAGTGACTATAACTATCGCTGCACCGGGAATCCGCTTCCCGTATTGCCGCACATTAGTTCATGCTGTCGAAATATTCCATTCTTCCGTCCAGAATCTTCTGCAGACCTGCATTTACCAATTCATTATAACCGGATTCATAGGTTGCATCAAACTGATCCGCGGGAGCTACGATACAGCGGTATACGAACTCAACCATACGGGTCTTCACATCCGTACCATAGGTCTGCTCATCCTCAGTGATATAGGAATATACCGGGAACCGGAATTTTCCTACATCCTTTACTGCCTGGAAATTCTGATACCATTCAAGGCTTGCCCACTCGGTTGCCTGGTTGTTAAAAGAGGTCTGAGCCAGTATCTCGGGATCGTTGGCCCATTCAAAGTTCAGGTTCATGATACACAGATCGTCACAGGTTCCGGGATAGCCTTTTTCATTCTTTTCCGCTTCGGTCGGCTCTACAGCCACTCCCAGATCATCTACCTTATGTTCCGGAGTATAACGGATATTGAGGGCAACCTCGGGATCCGCCATCCAGTTCAGATACTTCATACAGGCTGCCACCTTCTCCTCGTTTGCACTGGAGGGAATCATGACAAACATGGCATAACGATATTCAAAAGGAGTCCTGTAGCTGCCGTCCGGCAGATCAAAGCACTGTACGGGTACAAAGGTCTCATGTCCCACCGCGTTATTCAGTATTTCAAAGCTTGCATGGGGATGATAAGGATCATCCAGCAGGAAGCCCACGCTGCCGTTGGAAATGGCCGCCATGAAAACATCCTCTGCCGTATCGGTAGGGAAATCTTTGGTTATCAGGCCATCATTGTACCACTGGTTCAGCTGCTTCAGGCCTTCCTCCGCACCGGGAGCCACTGCCATAAAGGTTTCACTGTAAGTATAGGCGGTACGGTCATCCGGCAGATCCACATAGGAACCCAGGAAATTCAAATACATCTTCTCTGTATCATTCCGTCCGCTCATTGCCCAGGGAATGGTGGTGCTGCCGCCCAGATTCTTTTCCTTTACGGCATAGAGGTATTCGCCCAGTTCTTCTTTTGTAGTGGGCATTTCCATTCCAAGCTCATCCAGCCAGTCTTTTCTGATGTATGCCATGTGGCGGGGTTCTTCCGTACCTCTCTGCTTCATCACCGCATACTTCTGATCACCCACCATACTGATATCCTGGGCTTCGCCGCAGTAGGTCTGGATATTGGAGCCATACTGATTATAAGCGTCCGTCAGTTCATTAAGCGCGCCGCTGCTTGCATAGCTGTAGAACAAGGACTGATCATAGGTAAATACAATATCCGGTGCCGTTCCGCCGGACATCATGATATTCAGCTTGTCATCGGACTCCGAACGGGGAACGGATACATATTCCACATTGATATTATACAGTTCTTTCACCTGTTCCTGAATCCACTTTGTCAGCGCATTATTCTCCGTAGTGGTTCCGGGAGCCGCATTTCCTCTGTCCCATGCCATCACGCGGATGGTTACCTCTTTCCCTTTTTCCCCAGCTTCTGTTCCGGCTGCAGCCGAAGATTCCGTGCCCGCGTCAGCCGTCTGAGCCGTTCCTCCGCCTGTGGTGCCGGCGCTTGTGTCTTTTCCGCCGCACCCTGCTGCCGCCAAGGTCATTGCTGCGGCAAGGGCAACTGCCAGTGTCTTCCTGAAAATACCTTTTCTCTTCATAGCTATTCCTCCATGTTAAATTTATTAATGCTTCCTTTATTAAAAATATCCAGGTTTTTGCCGGATATCGTTTAACGTAAACCATACCTCTCAGCCTTTTACAGCGCCAATCATGATACCCTTGGTGAAAAATTTCTGTACGAACGGATAAACAATGAGCATCGGGAGCATAGAAATCACAATACTTGCCGCTTTGATATTTTCCGCTATCAGATTTGTGGTCATACCCTCCTCTACGGATACATTTACCGCCTCCACGAACTGCTTCAGAACCATCTGTACCGTGTAAAGTGATGAGGTGTTAATATAGTACAGGACATCACTGATACCGTTCCAGCGGCCTACCGCATAGAACAGGCCCAGGGTCGCCATGGTGGGGTACACCAGGGGAAGCGCCACTCTGGTCAGTGTGGTAACCTGGCTGCAGCCGTCTATCTTGGCCGCATCATAAATTGCGGAATCAATCCCGCGGAAAGCATTGCACATGATAATCATATTGTAGGCACTCAGCGCACCGGGAATGATCAAAGCCCACACCGTATCAATCATGCCGAAGTCCCTTACATTCAAATATTCCGGGATGATGCCGGGGTTCAGATACATGGTAAGCACAAACAGAGTCATAATGATGCCGCCGCCTTTCAATCCCTTTTTGGAAAGCGGATATGCCGCGAGTACGGTCATCAGAAGATTCACTGCGGTGGAACCCAGCATCAGCACGATGGAATAACCGAAGGCCCGTACGAAGCTTCCGCTCTGCAGCGCCCTGCTATAGGCTTCCGTGTTGAAGCCCACCGGGAATACAAACACCCTGCCCGCCGTAATCGCATCTTTGGAGCTGAAGGATACGGAGATAACACGCAGAATCGGAATCATTGCGATTACCGTTATCAGTATAAAGAATGCCGTCCAGAAGAACTGGAATATTTTTTCTGTTTTGCTGTTAATTCCGCTGTTCATTATACAATACCCTCCTGTCCTATTCTCTTAATCACCCAGTTGGCCAGCAGAACCAGCACGACGCCCACTACCGTCTGGAAAAGGCCTACCGCCGTAGCAAAGTCAAAGCGGCCGGATGCCAGACCAATGGAATATACATAGGTGCTGATTACGTTGGATGCATTACGCACCATGGTATTGCCCATCAGATAAGGCCTGTCAAAGCTGATGGACACCAGCTTGCCAATCTGCATAATCAGCAGTACGGTAATGGTGGAAGAAATCTGCGGCAGAGTCACATGCCAGATACGCTGCAGCCGCGTGGCGCCGTCTATATAAGCAGCCTCTCCCAGGGAAGCGTCCGTAGCCATCAGGGCCGCCAGATATACGATAAGAGAATAACCGGCTCCCTGCCATACTCCGGAAAACCAGTATACAAACCGCCATATCCCGCTGCTGCTCAGAAAGGGAATGCTCTCACCGCCCAGGGCGTTAACAATATTGTTAATCATGCCGGAATTGGCTAACAGCTGGGTGGCAATGCCGGAAATAATAACCCAGGACAGGAAATTCGGCAGATAAAGCAGTGTCTGCGTCACCTTACGCACCTTCCCGCTGCGCAGTTCATTCAGAAAAATGGCCAGGAAGATGGGAATAGGAAAGCCGATAATCAAATCCCCTATGTTCAGGATCAGCGTATTTTTCAATGCATCCCAGAAATCCCCGGATGTGAAGGCTTCCCTAAAATGTGTCAGCCCTATCCATGGACTGTCCCAGATACCCTGGTAGATATTGAACTTTTTAAATGCTACGACTACGCCCAACATAGGTTTGTACTTAAACAAAATCATGTAGATGACGGGAATCAGCAGCATAGCATACAGCTGCCAGTTATTTCTAAGGTAAAGCTTTCCGTTTGTTTTTTTCCAGTCCGCTCCGGACGGTGTGTTCTTCCCTTTCATATGTCCTCCTGTTGATTTGATAAATCCAATCCTTCCGTCAAATTTATGTATGCCCCTTCTTCCATTCCACCAGGAACAAAATGGCAAGCGCCTGTCCATAGGGCATGGGCCTCAGCGGGATTTCTTTATAGAATTCCCTGTTTTCTCTGCCCATGGGGGTTCCATAGGATACCTGCCCCAGGACGCCTTCCTCCGATATCAGGGCCAGAACCGGCTTCAGCACCCGTTCCGCCACCTCCAGCCATTTTTCTTCCAGAAGCCCGCAGTGTACGCCTCTCAGGATTCCATATGCAAAACCACAGGTGGCGCTGGCCTCCTCATAGGATTCCGGATCATCCAGCAGCGTGTGCCACATACCGCTTTCCGCCTGACACTCCGCCAGGGCATCCACCTGGTTGCACAGGGCTTCCTTTAAAATACGCTCCACAGGCTCAGAACAGGGAATGCTGCTCAGCAGTTCCGGAATCGCAATGGTTATCCAGCAATTCCCCCGTCCCCAGAAGGCTCCTGCAAAATGGTTCCGTTCCAGGAAGGTCCAGCCATGGTACCAGAAGCCGCTTTTGGGATCCTGCAGATATTTCATATGAACCATGAACTGATACTGGGCTTCATTCCGGTAATCCTCCCGATCCAGTATTCTTCCCATATTTGCCAGAAAAAGTACGGTCATCACCAGGGTATCATCCCAAAGCTCCTGCTCATTGACATCATCCGAAGTCATATGCTGTATCCCGCCCTCCCTGGTTCTGGGCATTTGATACATAACCCATTCCGCCGCCTCCCGGCAGGGCTTCATATAAACCTCACTCTGCAGGTACTCCGCCAGATAGGACATGGTCAGATAAGGGGTCACGGTATTCACATTGCACTGAGGAAAGCCTACCTGCTGCTGTCTGTCATAGTACCGGGTGAGTATTTCCAGATATTCCTTTTCTCCGGAAGCAGCAAACAATTTCCAGATACCGTAAAGCCCTACTCCCTGAGTCCATTCCCAGTGCGCATATTTCTGCAGTTCTTCCTCAGGAAGATTTTTCTTCCTGCGCATCTTCTCCATGAATATATCGTCATCCTCGTACAAGATCCCTGTAAAGGCTCCTATCAACAGCCGGAGCTTTCTGTCTACCTCTTGTAACATACCTTTATCCTCCTGAATATCTTTTCCCATATTGCTTGTCTTTTAGCATTTGCCCTGATATAATATAATGGTGAAAAAATTGACTTAATGCTGCTGCAGCAGAAAGAAGGTACTATCTCCATGCCTCAGACAATTGAATATGAAGAAAAACATTTTATCATTATCAATGATATTGAAAATTCTTTATTTTATTTTTTTGATTTTGACGTCCGTTCTACGGAAAAGAACATGGAATTTGAGCATCTTCATTCCTACTATGAAATTCATATCCTGTTAAGCCCAATGGCCACACATTTCATCGAAGGAATCCCCTACCGAATCCGGACCAACGATTTCGTTCTTCTGGAGCCTTCCCGCCTTCATAAATCCTTTTACCCCAGTGACACCCCTTCCAAGAGGCTGGTCATCACCTTTATGTACCGCGACGATGGCTATGGGTTCAAAGATACCTACGAAAATCTCCTGACTCCCTTTCATGATACGGTACCCATTTTCCGTTTTCCGGAATCCCAACAGGAGGTTCTGGTGCGGATTCTCAATGAAATCGTGGCGCTGTCCCGTCAGGCCGGAGCCCAGGAAATGACCGGCGCCTATGAACTCATGGTACACAGCCTTTTTACCCAGTTCCTGTATTACCTGAAAGCTTTCCACGATTACAATATTTATGAGACAGAGAATCCGCAGGACCGCCTTTCAGAACGTATCTACACCGTAGCCAACCACATCCATACCCATTATATGGATAACCTCACTCTGGAAGGGCTTGCGAAAAGCATTTACATGGATCCCTTTTACCTCTCCCACCAGTTCAGGGAGGTCACCGGCTATACGATTACCCAGTATATCCACCTGGTCCGGATCCGCAACTGCCAGTTCCTGCTGCTGAATACGGAAGACAAGATAACCGATATTTCTTCCGCCTGCGGCTTCACCAGCTTCTCCCAGTTTAACCGGGTTTTCCATAAGTTCTGCAACGAATCTCCTTCCGAATACCGAAAGAGCCAATCAACAGGCCGGCTTCTCGTAGAACGTCCTAAACCTTTAAGACACTGATCGTTTCATTGATTGTTTTTAGTATAACCATATATGGTTTCCCAGTCTATGTATTAATTGTTTTTAAATCACCAAAAATATTGCATATTTTGCGTTGGATTGGTAATCGCCAGATTGGTAAAATCAGATGCCGCTGCAAAAAAGAGCCATCTGCATTCCCTGATTTCCTCATTCCAGGGGAGTATCAGGCTGTAATCATAATATTTCTTCCCCTGGGTTTCCTCCCGTTCCGTCAGCGCCATTTTTCTCTCATATCCGCCGCTGCCATAAATATACAGCTGTTCCAGAGGCAGGTTACCAAGAATGGTAAGCGCCATCCCTTCCTTTCGCGGCTCCGCATACAGAATCGGGCCATTGGTCAGAAAGCTCTGCCCCTTGCGCAGTGCATCCAATACCTTTTGTACGGTGTGTTTCCCCTCCAGCTTCACATACGTCTTTACACCGCCGCTGGTCAGATTGCTCTCCGCCCATTTTTCCATGGCAGGAAGCAGGCTTTTATGCAGCAGCTCCAGACAGTCCCATTCTGTTTGATATTCTTCAGCCAGACTTTCCCTGATTTCCCTGTGTTCCTCCAGCGTTTCGCAGAGCCACATGATCTCACGGAATAATTCATGGTAATCATTCGCCCGTATATTGTGTGTATCACTTCCCGTTACAGCCGGAATATACCTGCCCTGCTCCAGCAAATCCCTCCACAGCTTCGCCGCATCGGCATTGGTGGTGCCATAGTACATGGGATGGGAGCCGTTCCAGATTTCCATGGTCTGGAATATATCCAGCATGTCGTAAAAGGCCGGATTAAAAGAAGTGGAAACACTGTAATCCCTCGGATGATTCAGCTGAGGCAGACCGCCTTCCCTGCGGATTTGTTCGGTAACACTCCTGAACTCGGCACGCAGCGCCTCTTCCGTCCGCTCTTCCCCAAAAGGGGCATGGTAAATGACATCCTTCTCCACTCCCATTGCCATTACATGGCCATTGGTAGTAGATATTTCCTTGGAGACGATCGGCAGAAAATCCTCTTTCTCCTGTGCCCGCCAGCTGTCGTGATTCAGTGTGTTATGGTGATCACTGAGGGCTCCATAGGAAAGCCCCATAGCCCGCATAGAGCAGCTCACCTCCTCCGGGGTTTCGCACACATCATCGTCCCCGCCGTAAACCGGGCTGCTGTAGATGCTGTGATGATGCAGATCCCCGGCATAATAGCCCCGTTCCCCCAGATGAACGAAGCGCTCCAGCCGGAAGCTTTTTGTCATCTCTGTCTCAGTCACCCTCACTTCCTCCATGAGGATGATATATTCACTGCCTTTGGAAATTTCCATTATATAGGCGCCTGTGGGAAGAAATTTGTCCAGGCTTCCGTCTTCACCGGTCATCTCCCGTATCATATCGATCCGTCCGTTGACCCTGTGAAAGGTCTTGGCAGATTCTCCGGATTTTAAGGGGAACAGCTTCACCTGGGCGGGTGTGGGATTCCCGTTCTCGTCCAGAACTAGCACACGAAGAGTTCCCATCGTCTTCTGTCCCGGCTCCTCATCAGAATAAATAATACCCTGCTCCTCCAGCAGGTTCCGTGCCTGCCGGATCATGCTCCACAGCTGCTTTCCGCTGCAGCCGGGCTTTTCTCCCCGCGCTTCCAATATGCTGATTCCAATGTTCAGAAATTTCTCTGGTTTTGACATGTTCTTTACTCTCCTTTTGGCTCCCAGCCGGAATTATGGTTCTGATTATATCTTTAGAGCTGTGAAAAGACAATACGATATTTTTTGTGTCATCTCTTATTATGGCGGGTGATTCAGGCACGGTTCAGGAAAAAACTAACGGTTTTGCTGGGCGGAAATTCCTAATAAAAAAAGCGGCATACATTTTTTCGTATGCCGCGGTTTTAGTGGAATTTACAGTCAGTTAATCGTTTATTATACCGTCAGTTCTGCAGAAAAATCTCATTATTTTATCCCTCTATAGTATTCCGGCTATTGGAAGATTGCATCCCTCTTTTACTTATGAGCTCTCTGTATTATTTTTCGTTATCCTTAATAGCATCATAGCCGGCCTTTTTTTCCTCATAACGGGGAACGGCCCATTCCTCCAATTTTTCTATTCCCAGTTCATCTGCCGTCGTAAGCATTTCCTCGTATAGTTTCTCAGAGGCTTCCGCGCTTGGTGCTGTGATAATTTCCACGGATTTTGTTTTATACAATTCACTCAGGTTCTTCATAATTGCCTGTTCTTCTGAATCTGCATTCAATCTGAGCATTCCGAGTATAGGATTTACCTCAGCAATATCTGTAATTGCCTTTTTCGCTGCATAAGTAGCCCCGCCGTTCTCATAACCAGGAATAGAATTCGTTACACTGTTATGATACATCCATCCCCAATATTTCACACCTTCCTCCGTATTGGGATTATCAAAGTCGTATTTCATGACAGGGTAGCTTTTATCTTCACTCCACTCCCAGTCAACGCCCTCTTCTCCCCACTGCATCAGCTCCTGGCCTTCCCAGGACAAGGCAAACTTAATAAACTTATATGCCAGTTCAGGATTAGAACAGCTCTTAGGTACAAAAAGCCCTCTCCAGCCGGCTGTGGTCTGATGGAATTTGGCACCATCCATATTTGTTAAATCAATCAACTGGGTTACTGTAAAGTCACAGCCAGCTTTTTCCATTCTTCCATTGAAAACATTTTCTGTATCGCAATACTTGCTTACTGCAAAAACCTTATCTGAAATCATATATTCCAGATCGTTATCATCCGATGTAAATGCAAAGTTTTCATCACTCATATATCCTTTACGATACCATTCGTTCATCGTGGCGTAATAGGCTTTCAGATTCGGATCTTTAATGAATGGAACAGCTTTTCCATCCATATCTATAAAACCTTCCGAACCTGTCGTAGCCCCGAACAATACCTTGATAAAATTGTTATTATGTACGGAATTATAGATAAAGGGAATCTTGTCCGGATATTTTTCCTTTACCTGGGCCAGCAGGGCTTCAAAGTCATCCAAATCCTTCACTTCGGGAGAACCCAGTTCCTCATAAATATCTGTACGTACAGCCAATCCGGGTCCTTCATATACGGCCTTATCATACTGTTTCATATCACACTCCGGTGAAAAACCTGCCATTACAGTATAAATATTTCCATCATCTGCAGTATTTACATATCGGAGTACAGAATGCAGCTCCAATTCTTCACCCGCCATTTCAGCCAATTCATCCAGACTGTAACAAACATTGGAGTCAGACATCCTTCCGAATTTTCCTGTACACACCAAATCTCCCATTTCACCTGATGCTATCATCAAATTCATTGCCGTATCATCTGCCGCTACAGTAACCTCAATATCAATTCCCAATTTTTCAGATACCATTTCCGGAATTCTTCCATTCCAAGAATCATAAGGCCACCATGTCTCATCTACAAACAACTTTAATGTCTGCCTATCCCCACTGCTCTCAGAGGCAACTTCAGATGAAGCGGAATCACCCTTCACCTCAGAATCTGTTTCCGCAGCAGATTCAGGTAAGATCTCATTATCCGTTGCATTACTGTCTGCTGCCTGGCCGCATCCTGTAAGCAGCATGGTAAATGTCAATACCGCAGCGGCCCATTTGTTAAAATAGTTTCTTTTCATTACTTCTTCCTCCTACTATTTTCATTTTTATAGTGAAGATAGAATTCCTTCTATCACTCATTCTTTGACAGCGCCTATCATAATACCCTTTACAAAATATTTCTGAAGAAACGGATATACCAACATTATTGGCAGCATAGATAATACCATAGCTGATGACTGTGTAGTTAATGCGGTTGATTTTGTTACAATTGTCCCTCCCGAAACCGCCTGCCCCACCGACTGGTTAATTTCTGTAAGCATCCTGTACGCAATAGTCCGCAGGCTTTCATCACTCACATAATAAGTGGAGTCAAGCCACGCATTCCATTGATTCACAGCTGAAAACAAAGCCAAGGTAGCTATAAACGGTGTCGATACAGGGCGTACAATTCTCATAAAAATTTTAAACTCCGATGCACCGTCCAACTTTGCAGACTCCACAAGAGAATTGGGAATTGCAGCAAAAAAATTGATGCCCACAATAATAAAAAAAAGATTCAGCATGGATGGAAATATATATACCCATATCGTATTGAGTAAATGAAGATTCTTTAATACGATATAAAAAGGTATCAATCCTCCTGACACATACATAGAAAACACGACCATGAACCGATAAACCTTTCCAAACATAAGTTCTTTCCTGGAAAGAGAATAAGATACCAGACAGGTTACAAAAACTGTAAGTGCTGTTCCTACAATTGTCCTGATAAAGGATATTTTAAAAGCATCCATCCATTTTTCCTGCCCCAAAAGACTGGTGTAATTGGACCACGTAAACTCTCTTGGGAAAAAATAAATGCCTCCTCTCATAAAATCATACCCATCATTAAAAGAAGCAATCACAATATAATAAAAAGGATAAGCCGTTATAAGAAAGACAAGGATCAATGCTACCCATACAAAAATGTCGATCAGCCAGTCCTCCGTTGCACTTTTTTTCTTTCTTTTCATCAGAAAATCCCCTCTCCGGTTACTTTTTTAGCGATCTTATTACTTATAAGTATCAATGTAACAGACAGCATCGACTGTACTAAATCCACGGCCGTAGCATAGGCAAACCTGCCTTCTGCAAGTCCTGTTTTGAACGCAAATGTCTGAATAATTTCGGATGCCGAATTATTAATGGCATTTCCAAAGATATAGCACTGATCAAAATTGGATCCTCCCATTCCTCCCCCCAGCAGACTGCCGATGGAGAGAATCAATACTGTAATGACAGAAGCTTTGATACCAGGCAAAGTTATGTACCAAATCCGGGCAACACGTCCCGCCCCATCCATTTCAGCCGCCTCATATAATTGAGGATCGATTCCTGAAATAGCTGCCAGAAAAATAATTGCCCAGTACCCTGAGTTTTTCCAAACTGCCAGAAAGGTTGCTACACCATAAAACCAGTCCGATGAAGTTAGAAAAGGAACCGGTGCGTCTGTCAGACCCATGTGTAATAATATCTGATTTAATACTCCCGTATCTGCATTCAGGAAGGCATTGGCAATGGTAAAAACCAATACCCAGGAAATAAAATTAGGCAGATAACTAACTGTTTGAACAACTCTGCGGAATTTATTACTTTTCAGTTCATTTAAAAGCAATGCCAGCAGGATAGGCGCCGGAAAGGTGAAAAGTAATTTCAATAAGCTTAAAATGACTGTATTTTTAAAAATTTCATTAAACCTGTAAAATCCAAAAAATTCCCGAAAATGCTTCAGTCCTGCCCATTCACTGGTAAATATGCCCTCCAGCCCCATGTTTATCCGGTAGTCTTTAAAAGCAATAATGATACCGAAAAGAGGAAGATAGGAAAACAGAAGTAATGCCGCCACTCCTATCAGTGCAAATACCTGCAGCTCTCTCTGTTTATATAGCTGCTTCATCCCCCTCTTAAATTTGCTCTGCATTTATAGATACCTCCTTTAAACCTTTTATTTCTTCGGTTTCCTTTTCTTTCCATAAACGATAAAGCCATCCGGAAGTTTTTAACTCAACCGGACAGCTTTATTATAAAGGGTAATAGATTTTGTTTCTTTCAAATATCAGACCAGTTACTTTCAAAATTCCGACCCTGCTTCCATAGGTATCTCTATGACCACCCTCGCTCCCTGACCCGCACAATTTGAAAAAACCGCCTTATACTCTTCCTTGTACAGAATATCAAGCCTTTCCAATATATTATTGATACCATAATGTTCTTCCATGTTTTCATCTGTGATTCTCTTTCGTTCTCTTATGGAATCCAGAACCTTATCCGAAAAACCCCTACCACAGTCTTCAATTTGGATGGAAAGCATATTCATACATATTTTTTGAACACGAATAAAGATCTTAAGCTTCTCCGAATCCGTTACTGCATATTTAAATGTATTTTCTACAAAAGTCTGCAGGATAAAAGGCGGTACCAATATTTCTTCCAGTCCCGCTTCAATCTCCATAACATACTCAAAATGATAGGGAAACCGTATCTTTTGTATTTCCAGGTAATTGGATATGTAAGCAGTCTCCTCCTGCAGAGCAACCTTACTTTGACTTGTTTTCAATATATACCGGGAATGCCTCGTCAGGCACAGCACAAGCCGTTTAATCATATCAATATCCTTTGAAAGCGTTAAACTATAAATGACATTCAATGCATTAAGACAAAAATGAGGGTTCGTTTGCAGACGAAGATATTTCAGCTGTGTACTCTGCCTTTCTATTTTCTGTTCATAGATATCAATTTTCAGCTTTTTTATCTGCTCAGTCATATAATTGAAAGATTCATTTATATTTTCAAATTCATAATGTATACTGTGTTTTTTAATTTTGGTATCCAATTCTCCTGATGCAAAACCTGAAATTGCCTGATTTAACCCATTTAATGGACTAATAATAGAATAGTATAAAAACACAGAGCCCAGCATCACCACGATACCGCAGATTATCATCATTGCAATCAGACCAAACTGCCAACGGTTCAAATTTCCTAATATATTTTTATTCAAAAGCATTCCGCAGTAAATCAGATCAGTTCCAGAAAGAGGCTCCGAAATCATAATATATTTTATTCCGTCTTCATCGTAATAATATCTATATTCCGTCATGTTATTAATAGGTATCTGTTCAAATTCTCTTCCTAGTACTGCTTTACCGGTTTTATCCACAAGAAGAATATCATTGAACTCTTTCAGGGCATCCATATCCACCCAGGCCTGTAGGGTCTTAAGACTAATAATTGCTCCAATCCGCTGATTCCTGTATGAACGGATATGATACAAATACTCGGATCCATTGATATTCATAGTTTTCCAGGATATCATTTGTTCGTCGCTTTCACATTCTTCAGCTATAAAACGACGCAGCTCCATAGTATCCAAGGTCTCCCACAATTTCCATGTTTTCATTGCAAGGAAATCTGTCCCCGGCATATAAATAAAAAATCCGCTGGTATCTCCGTAATTTGCATACATTCCAGACAAATCATCCACAACATGAACTCTCGCCGCCATATTTTCGCTGTCATAACGTAATACTGACATATCTGGATTCTCAACCATATAAGCAAACATATAATCCTCTATTTGAGACAACCTCACTGATATCCTGTTTACACAAAACTGGAGTACCTGCTGATTTGATTCCGATATTTTCTCCGTTAAAGTCGTTACAGCCATATCGTTATTGATGCCAAGAATTAAAAACATTCCTGCAAACAACACTATAAACAGGAAAATATCTACCTTTAAGGTTCGCAACTTAATCTTCATCTTATACTCCATCCCCCTGTTCCTTCTGCTTTTCATTCCGATATATCAAAGGCGGGATACCCGTATATTTCTTAAATGTAGTTGTGAAATGCGAAAAATTACAGAATCCCACCCTCATACTGATTTCACTGACAGACATATCTGTCATAGAAAGAAGTTCCCTTGCCATTCCCATCTTTTTCTTTAAAATATAATCCTTTAAGGACTGTCCTGTTTCTTTTTTAAACAGTCTGGTAAGATAATCAGGATTTAGATTCATAAGCTCTGCCAGCTGCTCTCTCGTAATATCCTGGTCAATATTTTTAGAGATATAATCCTTTAATCTATCCACCACATTTTTTAACTGATTTAATTCCTCTGCTTTCTGTAAATTAATAAATAGATTTCTATAAAAATCCAAAGCATAATCCACTGATATTGCTTGCTTTTGATAACGTATTTCATCTTCAGGCGTCATCAAATCTCCCAACCTTGCTCCCGCCGGCTGACAAGCATCATTGAAAAGCTCCCACGTTTTCCTGGTAAACTGGGCAAGAAGGACGTTATCTGTATTAGATGCCTCAGCCATTCTAAATAACTCTCTTTCTATTTCCCGATATAGACAATCATATTCTTTTTCTAAAAAAAGAGTTTTCCACAGTTTTTCCTTAGGCTCCCGCTGTATGAATTCCTTTTCTTTTTCCTTGCCATCAATAAAGAGCACTTTATTGGAAATTAAATTTCTTTTGTTATATTTCATAAGCTCTTCAATTGTATGAGGAAGCCTCCATCCTTTATCAAAGCCTTTACTATAGCAGACGAGGCTGCAGCCATAGGTTCGTATACAGTATTCCAAAAAACACTGGCAGCATTCCATAATATCATCTGTTCCCGTCTTTTCCCGATCCGAAATAACAATTAGATACGTACCATTTTCCAGCATTATAAAAGGAAGCTCATCATTCCCCAGAAAAATTTCAGATGCAATATTTTTCAATGTAAAATGAAACAGTTCTCTTCGCCATTTTTCAATTTCTTCCGGAATATACTTTATCCCCACCAAAACCGCTGCATATTTTGCTTTTCTTCCTTCCGGAATATAAAAACATTGCGCCTTCCTTACAAAATTCTCCTCTTCCTCCACATATTCTTCCCATACTTCTTTCCAAAAGTTTTCTTTACGTAACCCCGGCTTTATTGCAGCCCCCTGCTCTTCCTTTATTTTCCGTACTGTATGCATCATAACCCGCCCCAGTTCCTCTTCTTCCACAGGCTTCAGCAGATAATCAATACACCCCAATTGCAGTGCTCTCTGTGCATATTTGAATTCAGAATGACAGGTAAGTAAAATAGGCATAATCTTTATTGCTTTAGCACGAATCCATTCCAACAATTCGATACCGCTGCCCAAAGGCATTTCAATATCACACAGTAAAACATCTATATTTTCCTGAATAATGATTTCTTTTGCATGAATAATATTGTAAGTCATAAACAGTTTATCAATTCCATATGCTTCCCAATTTATAATATGTTTCAGCCCTTCCAGTGCGATCTGTTCATCATCTACTATTAACAGTTTCATACATTTCCCCTCATTTACTCTGAAAGGCCTATAAACTATTGTTTATAGGCCCCTGTCAATAACTTTTTCAATATAATTATACTACGCTTCTGTTCATTCTCCAATATAGAGTTATTGGTAAAAAATTACAGGCTGTCCATATATTCCGCATTCTATAAGATCATAAGAATCTGCCTCAGCCGGTCCAAAAACAGGTGCATTTTTCCACATTCCCGGCCACGCTCTGTTCCTTGGTCTCGAACTGTCAAAGTGAGGCCCCAAAAGGTTTTTAAGCCCTATCCCCACCTTTAACGTGATATGATGTATTCCCTTCGCATATTCTTTTTCAAGAGATAACTTTTCTCTGCAGTCAAACTGCACCAGCCCCTCTTTTTCCCCATCTATGTATACAGAACAACTGGAATATTTTCCATACGGTATAGATATCTGCAGATTTCTTGTTCTGCGCGGAAGTATCACACTAAACTCATAATATATATTTCCGCTGTAAAAAGGATATCCCTGCTTCGTCAACTCTCCCAACACCAAAGACCTTTTTTCGGAGATTACCCACTTTTTACCTTTTTGCACCACACAAAAATCTCCACTTAAAAAAATACTCTCAAGTTCAAGTTTTACATCAAATACAGGTGCTGTTAAGCAGATTCGATTCTCTCCCCGGTGTACAAATCCTCCTATATCAGCCATTCCTATATGATGATCCAGACGATCCTTCCGACTACTCCACCCGACTTGTCTGCCGTTTACCAAAAGCCGATAGTATTCTGCATATTCCGCAGATACCCAAAGATCTCCTAACGGTTCCTTTTCACAAAAGAACTGATATTCTGTGGTAAAACCGCTTTCCTCCCCATACTTATTACATGCTATTATCCGATCCTTATATTGTACACTGTTATCCCATGGATTATCTTGAAATCCACGGTTCCGGTAAATTAACCTTCCTGCTTGTACCGCATTGATTCCTTTATAAACTTCTCCATCCAGATATAAGGTACAATAATCTAATACCATTCGGTTATGTTCTTCCGGTTCTGCTGAAACAAATTCCGTTTCCACTTCTTCATAACCTATCTCCAAATCCTGGTGAATGGGTATTCTTCTTTCCCCTTCGTTTTCCGTCCTTTCTTCCCACACCTGTAGCAGTAAAGTTTCATTACGTTCCAACAATAAATGAAAATTGATAAGCCCGGATCCATTCTGGTACTCCATGCTTTCCTGTTTCCCGGAAAAACAATTCCATTTTATAAGGCAGCTTCCTCTCATTTGAAGCCGGCAATCCACCGTTCCCATACTATGATTTACAAAAAAATAAAAGAGGCTTCCATCATCCAACCGTCTTCGCATGTGGTTAAAACCCTGAGGGAGGGCTGCATCTGATACAAAATATGTTTTTGGAAGCAATCCGGGCAATTCCTTTTCATTACTGGCCATGATACAGGATTCATTCCCCATTAATTTTTGCCAGTTTTCTCTGTTTAACATTCCATCTACGTAGTTACCGGGACTTCCTACACATATTACCTTTCCTCCCTGATCCAAATAAGCAGATAACATTAGACAGGTACTGCTTCTCATATTTTTCATGTCACTGCTTAATATAATTATTTCGTAACTCTGATTGCCACAGATTAACACCCCCTGTTCCGGTCTTCCGTTCCGTTCAAGTATATATTCATCTCCCAAATCAAAATCGTATTGTCTGTCTGTTAAAAATTGAAGTAACTGCTGATAATGAGTCATCTCCGGATTATGAAGGAAATTTTCCTTTTTTTCCACACAGCCGTCTTCGGAGGATACAGGGACCAAATATCCCGTAGTTGTCGGATGAATGACAAGAATCCGCTGTTCCATCTTTCCCTGTGAAAGTATCAGGGAAAGCCTGGCCATATAATCATTGATTTCTGTATATGCATCCCACCATGGCTCCCTCCAGTCAAATGACTGCGGATGATCTCTCTTTCTTGAACCTGTTATGGTACTGTAAACCAAATGTTGGTTTACAAAATTTATCCCATTAACAAATACCCAATCAGCAATCCTTTTCATATCGCATATATCAATATCCCATCCACCGGCTCCAAAAATTTCACATAATACCCTCTCTTTTCCCAGCTGGTTGGCAACACTCTTTACTTCCTGCATTGTTAACTGTAAGGGATGGAATGCTTCCTCGCGCAGCATAAAACTTTGCAGTAAATCAATACCTGGCCAATCTTCATATTCATAATTAGCCATTACTGCCGGCGACATACAGCCTCCAAAAGCCAATGGCCACTGATGCTCCATATAATGACCGGTAAGAGCGATCTTTTTAGCTCTGCACCATGCAGAAATAGGTTTAAAGAAATTATTTGTCCATAGTTCTCTTACTGTTTCATAATAGTCAAAACGGACTTTTTCATCCGGAATTTCTGAAAGCATATTTCTGGTATCTGAAAACATTGCCGGCAGGTTATCCAGAATACTATATCCATTCTTCTTATAAAACTGCTGTACAAACCAATAGCTGAAAGGAATAGAATCCAATCTGTGACAATAGGCTCCTCCACCGCTGACATAAGGTTCATCAGAAAATATCGCCGGTACGGCTCCCCCAAAATCCCTGCCGACTTCTGAAAAATATCTGTCATAGGTACAGGAAAGAAATTCCTCTGTGACCTCCGGCCGCAATGAATCAACATTTGCATATCCCGCCAGCCAGGACGTGGTCTCTCCCTTTATCAATTGAAACAGACATACCTCTTTTCCAAAGGACTGCCAGCTTGAAGCCGGCAGCAGCGAAACATCCTTACAAATATGTAAAATATTCTTCTCCCGTTCACAAATAAATGCTTTTATAAAAGTACTATCCGTTGTTCCCAATACCCTGTGTACAGTTACAAATTCTGAGGTTTTATGAATACTTTTAACCGCTGAAGCGGCGAGACAATCCGGCAGTTCTTTCGATACATGCCCTCCTGCAAAGGCAGACGGATAAGAATTCTCGTCATAAATGTATACCTTCATATCTAACTTTTTTGCAGACTCTAATGCATACTTCCATAAACGAAACCATTCTTCAGACAGATAAGGAGTCATAAGGCCCGGCCTGGGATGTATAAATGCTCCTCCAAATCCATGCTTCTTTAATTCCGCTAACTGCCAATCAATATTTTTTTCCTCCATATTATCATTCCAGACCCAAAGCGGAGCCGATCGATAAATGGACGGCGGATTATTAAACTTTTCTCTTAACTGGATCATACTCTTCCTCTCCCGACATTTACATATTGCTTTTTATCAAATGCTAGCATAGTATAATTATAAAGGAGAGGTACTTATTCCTGTCATTTATTATTGCTTAATTGCATAGAAATATTGCTGTTACAAAAAATATGATTACGCAGGAGACCATATGCTAAAATATTGTTACGACTGTAAGGAACTTACTCCAACCGTTTCTATGACACCACATCCGGTATTTTCCGGATTTCCATTTTCCATACTGACAGCGGGACATTTTTCCTGCGGGAAAAATTATTATACGGAACGAAAAGAACAGGATTTTTACCTCCTGCTTATAACTCTGCGTGGTGAGGGAGAAATTTCGTATCTGTCCAATACTTTTTCTCTTTCAGAAAATACAGCAGTTCTGATTAACTGCCAACTCTATCATTCGTACAGAACTGCCGGCAACGGCATATGGGAATTCTTATGGCTGCATCTTAGTCCCGGACCGGTAAGCTTCTACCACGATCTATTCACACAGGAAAAAATTGCTGCTATCTGTCTTTCATCCCCTGACAAAATTATGGACTGCCATTATGCCATAATGGATAATATAAAAATATCCGGTTTGTCCGGTTATTCTCAGATCAGTAATCTGATATCCGATCTCCTGACAATGCTTCTGGAAAGCCACCAAATAATCCATACTGCTATTCCAACACAATCAACAGATGTTGAACAAATTAAGGAATTTATCCACAGGCATTTTGCGGAGCCTATTTCCATAGATGATATGCTTAACCAAATTCATTTATCCAAATATCATTTTATTCGTATCTTTAAAAAGCAAGTCGGAATTACTCCTTATTCTTACCTGCTCTATTATCGCATCAACCAAAGCAAACGCCTTCTCGCCACCACTTCTAAGGCAATGGATGCTATAGCATATCAAGTTGGCTTCCCTAATACGAATAATTTTATCCAACAGTTTAAAAGAGTCGTCGGAATAACGCCCAATGCTTACCGGAAACAGCAACAGCACTTTTTGGCCTGATAAAAATCATTGCCGCAAGGAGCAGAAAACTGTAAATTGAAAATAAGAAAGCCCTCTGCAGTGTCAAAATAAGCTAAATAAATTGATATTTATTTTACACTCCACAAATAAGTGCCTGATGTTATCGCAGAAAGTTTTATATAACCCTGTTGTGTTTTTTTATATCCGATATATTCCGTCCCGTCCAGATAACAGCATTTTCCCTCCGCAAACGGCAGATAAATATCCGCTTCAGTTCCTGCCGGAATCTCAGTTTTCATTTCAAGGATTCCGTCGTGCCTGCTGCAATCCAGGCTTACCGTCCCATGTACGGTAAAAACAGAGCCTTTTATACGGGTGATCTCCTTTTGGAGATAAGGCTTGATCTGAAGCTTTTTGTAACCGGGTTCCAGAGGCCGGATTCCCAATACAAAACGGCAGAGCCATTCCTTTACATGTCCCATCATGGCGTGGTTCCGGGAGCGGCCGAATCCATTCCACAGCTCCGTATAATTCCAGAATTCCGGAAGGGTCGTCAATCCCTGCTCAATATGATGGCGGTAGCTGGGGGCCGTGGGGTTCATTACCATGCGGTAGACCATATCGTTTTCCCCATTGGAAGCCAGGGCATGAAATACCTGTTTCAGGCCGACCTCACCGGAGGACAGATGACAGCCGCGCTCTTCAACCGCCTCCAGAAGCTTATGAAGCGCCATTTCCTTTTTTTCGGGCATTACAATTCCGGAGAACAGAACACATCCATAGCTGGCCTGGCTGCCGTTTCCGTAGATTTCTTTTTCCGGCTGCCAGCATTCAGCATCCTCATGGAAGCCCTCCCGTATCCGCTTTCCCATTTCCCGGTAGCGCTCCTCTTCCTGTAAATTTCCCAGGATACCTGCAATCCCGGACAGAGTTACGGCCTGCTGATAAAAAGCGCAGGTGGCAACAAGCGCGGCGGGAGTATTTTCATTCAGCTGTCCCCATTCCCCCATTTGGGCATATCCCTTCAAAACACCGTTCACGGACCGGCGTTCCAGATGATCCACATAGCTTTGCATCAGTCCGAAATTCTGGCGGAGGATATTCACATCCCCATACTCCTGGTAATAATACCAGGGTGTCATCACACAGGCGCCGCCCCAGTTGGGATCTTTAAACAGTCCGCCGATACGGAAAAATTCCGGCGCGATTCCCGGAACAAAGCCCGGCTCCTCTGTCTCTTTGTTCTCGAATTTATCAAAGGCATAGCCCGGATATTTCCGGCTGTCCGCCTCCATCGATACTCCCTCTGCATCCTCCGGTCTTACCTGGGCATCCCGCATGTCTCCCATAATCTTGGGTATCCAGCTGCGGATATCATAGCCTGCTGCCACAGACGAAAACATCAGCTGAGTAGTTTCCAGCCATCCCAGCTTTTCAATCTGCGGACAGTCTGTAAAGCTGCACATCATATTGCTTTCAATGGAACGATCGGTTATCCGGTTAATTTGATTTAAGATCTCATTATCCGTTTCAAAGTCCGAATGCTTTTCGTTCATCAGCCGGACCGCACAGCCTTCAAAATTACGGACAGATGGTATTCCCGGGAATCCGGCTACCTCCACATATTGAAATCCATGGTAGCAAAAAGAAGGATGCCACTCCTCCGTTCCTGTCCCGGCTATGATATAGGAATCCTTTACCGCACACTGCCACAGAGTATCACAGCTCTGTGTGCAGGATGCCTGATCCACACCGCTCCCGTCCGCCTTCAGCACCTCCGCCGGATACATTTCCACCTTTCGCCCCTCATACTTCCCGGTATTCCAAAGCCGGAGCCGTACAAAACCGGCGCTGTTTTTTCCCATATCCACCAGCCAGTTCCCATTGGGCAGCTCTTTCACACTTTCTGCCGTCCAGTGCTCCCAGATACGTATGGGAAGAAATTCCTTAGCGGAAAGCTTTCCTTTCGGAGGCTGCATCCGCACCGCATTCCGCCACCCGGTAAAATCAGCCTCCGGTGTATCCCATCCCCTGAGACGCTGTGCCTTCTGCCCGTCAAAATCTTCGCCTCCGTACCAATTCTGAAAGGTCACCGGACTTTCCCCGATTTTCCAGGACTCATCACTCGCTGCAGCGATTTCAACGGTTCCGTCCGTTCTGGTAAACTCTATCTGGGCTAACAGCTTTTTATCTCCGCAGATACCGTCCTTGAGAAAAATCGTGTCGTCCTTCTGGTAACGATGCCTGGGGGAAAGTGTGCCATCCCCTTTTTTCATCACAGGATCCACTGCAAAATTCACATACTGGCCGTTTCCCAGCAGTACCCCTATCACATTTCTTCCCTCCTGCAGGAACGAGGTAATGTCATAGGTTACATAATATACCCGCCGGTTAAACTCACTCTCACCCGGTTCGTACAGGTTCTCCGAAACAGGCTTTCCGTTCACAGATGCCGTAAAAAGCCCCAGGCCGCTGATATAGAGCCGGGCCTTCGTGACTGTATTTTTATCTTTGAGAATGAAATCTTTCGCAAGGGCCGGAGCCGCCGATTTATCACCGTAAAAATCATCTCCCTGACCGATCCAGACAGCCTTCCAGTCCTCTTCCTCCAGCAGCCCCATCTCATAAAACGCCGGTTCACTCCAGGGTGACGGATCCTCCTGAGAATCCCATACCCGTACTTTCCAGAAAACCTGCTGCCGGGATTGCAGAGGAAGGCCGCCGTAGGCGATCGCATAATTTTGCTCATCCCTGACTTTACCGCTGTCCCATAAATCCGCTTTCTTTTCTTCCAGCAGTTCCCTCGATGAAGCGGCGATTATCTGATAGGCGGTCTGTTTATCCCCTCTCCGATCCGACTGCAGCAAATAGCTGAAGGCAGGAACTCCGTGTCCCAGGCCTATGGGATCCTGCATATTCTGTGTCATAAGGTTTGTGAGCTTCATGGCAAAATCCTTTCTTATTTTCAACGTATTTCCGGGCTTTCTGTGATATGTACTCTATCCCTTGACGGATCCGACTGTCATTCCCTTTACGAAATATTTCTGGGCAAAGGGATATATCAGCATAATCGGTATCAGCGCAATAAAAATCTGTGCACAGCGGATAGTCCTGTCATCCACCAGCGAAAGCTCCCTGATTTGTTCCATACTCAAAAGGCTCATATCCCTCTGCACCACTACGGTATAAAGGAAAGATGCCAGAGGATAGCTTTCCGGGAAATTGGAAAAAATCAATCCGTCAAAATAGCTGTTCCAATGGGTAATGAAACAAAATAAAGTGAGCGTGGCAATTGACGGCTTAGCACAGGGCACATAAATCCGGAAGCAGGTCTGGAACTGGTTGGCTCCGTCAATAAGCGCCGCTTCCTCCAGTTCACGGGGTATTCCCCGAAAAAAATTCAGCATAAGTACAATGTTGTAAACAGGAACAGCCATAGGGAGAATCAGCGCCCAGATAGTATCCATCAGATGCAGATTCTGAATCAGCAGATATCCGGGAATCAGCCCTCCGGAAAAAAGCATGGTAAAAAAGAAGATCCAGGAATAGAAGCTTCTTAATCTGAGCTGGGTCCGTTCCTTGGATAACGGATAGGCAACCAGAATGGTTATCAGCATGGAAAAAGGCACGCCGATACATACCCTTTCCACGGATTTCAGCAGGGAATTCCAGAAATCCCTTTTACCGATAACATAGCTGTATGCATAGGTATTAAACTCCACCGGCCAGACAGATACCCGCCCTGCCGAAACTGCCGTGGCGCTGGAGAAAGACATAGCCAGGATATTCAGCAGCGGAAACAGGCACAGGAGAGATAAAAAAATCAGAACCGTATAATTAATAATCTGAAAAACAAGACGTCCCTTTGTCATTTTTTTCAATGTTATGCCCTCCCTTAAAAAATCCGGTAATCCGCAAACCGATAGGCCAGCCAATAGGAAACCGAAATAAACATGGTGGATATGATTGACTTAAACAGCCCCACAGCGGTGGCAGGCCCGTACTGGGCATCTATCAGCCCCAGGCGGTATACGAAGGTATCCAGAATATCCCCGGACTCATACACGGCTTTGCTGTATAAGTTGAAAATCTGGTCAAAGCCCGCATTCAAAACATTTCCCAGGCTGAGCACCATCATCAGTACGATGATCATCCGCATGCCCGGAAGCGTTACATGCCATACCTGTTTCCATCGGTTGGCTCCGTCTATCTGTGCCGCCTCATACAAATCCGTATCAATTCCCAGAATCGCCGCCAGATAGACGATAGCTCCGTAGCCGAAGTTTTTCCATATATCCGTCACAATCAGGGTGGGCTTGAAATAATGGTTATCTCCGAGGAAGAAAATACTCTTTCCTCCCAGCGCTGTAATGATTTGATTCATAATCCCGGAGCTGGGCGAAAGCATGTCCAGGAAAATACCGCCCAGCACCACCCATGATAAAAAGTACGGCAGATAAACAATAGTCTGCACGGTTCTTTTAAAGCCGTTCCGGTTCACTTCGTTCAGCATCAATGCAAAAACGATAGGCACAATCAGCCCCAGAACGATCTTCCAGAACGCGATGACTATTGTATTTTTCAGCGCCTGATCAAACCCCGGCAGGCTGAATACATATGTGAAATTTCCCAGCCCCACCCATTGCTGGTCACCGAACATTCCCTTGCTGGGAATAAATTTCTGGAAGGCGATAATGAGCCCGGCCATAGGTGTATAGTTAAATACCGCCACCAGGATGAGTCCCGGAAGGAGCATCAGATGCAGCGGCAGTTCCCGCTTAAATACAGCAATCGTATATTTGCTTTTTCCTTTTATATTTGTTGAAGCCATACGGTTCCTCCTCATGATAATCTCCGCTGTTTTCCATAAATCCGCAGGAAAAACTCTTCTCCTGCGGATTTATGGAAAGTGGGAGGAATACGTATATCCCTCCCACACCGCACTTAATATGGTTTCTTACTTGCTGGAAGCGTACCATTCATTCACTTCATCTGTCATATCCTGTCCGCCGGCAGTTTTCCACTGTTCCACAACGGAATCAAAGGATTCCAGAGGTTCCTGACCGGCAATTATCTTAATAAATACCTGATCCAGCATATCGTCCAGCGTGGTTTTCTTGGTGGTCATAACCTCGCCGGGAGCGCCGAAGAACTGATCGTACACTAATTCCACATTACTGTCATTCTGGTAGGACATCAGCAGCTGCTGGGAACCGTCCGCACCGAATACCCGGTTCCATCCCCAAAGCTGGGTATCGCCGTTCTGTGCTTTATAGCTGTATTCCCACATACTGTACTGTTCTCCTGTCAGATCACCGGGATCTCCTGTTTTTAAAGGTTCCTCAATCGCCTTTGCCGTCACCTGGTTCTTGTTGGGACTGTTGATCGTTACCGGTGTCAGTCTCCATACACCTTCCAGCCCGTCCCCGGGATTGGCGTATACCGCATATTCATTCAGTTCGGGATCCAGCACCTTTTCACAATATAAATTCAGCATCTCTATCAAAGCTTCCGGATGGGCACAGTCCTTGCTCACTGCATACCAGTTTGCCGTACACATATGGATACCGGGCCGGATAGTGTCTCCTGCATTTTTTACAGGCAGTGCATAGGGCCGCCAGTCCGCTTCCGGATCCGCATCCACCACATCCTGCAGCGGCCACAGGGAACCTGCATGATAGCCGTACATAGCTCCGCACTTTCCGTTCACGAGAGCTTCCTTTGCCTTATCGTTATCATTTACGTAAAACTCGGGATCTATCAATCCTTCCTGGAAAAGAGCCGCCAGGCTTCCCAGCGCTTCCTTCATCTCCGGTGTCGTGCTTCCGTATACCAGATTTCCGCTGCCGTCATCAATCCAATATTTAGGATATGCGCCGTAGGCATTGCACCAACCCTTAATATCAAAGTTGTTTCCGTAGATATCGGAGCTGAGAGCCAGACCTGTGCCGCCGCTGCCCGCATGATCCTGGAAAGCCTTCAGTATACTTTTCAGTTCATCCAGTGTTTCCGGAGCTTTCAGTCCCAGCTCATCCATCCAGTCCTGGCGCAGCCAAAGCATCTGTGCTGTTTCGATATCACAGTCCACATACGGGATTCCATACTGCACGCCATCATAGGTACAGGCCTGGATCGCTGCATCCCCGCCTGCCGCGATCAAATCCTTCACAAAATCACTGGCATATTCGTCGAAATAAGGTTTCAGATCCACTACCAGTCCGGCTTCCACAAGCTGCTTCAGATCCGTCTTGTTCACACACACAATATCCGGAATCGTCCCTGCCGCCATAGCCGCATTGAATTTCTGTGTCTGAAGATCCGCACTGGAGGCTATCCACAAATATTTCACATCATAACCAAGCCTTTCCGCGATCAGATCTGTCCAGAGATTGTCCTCATAACTGGCCCCTTCCATCCTTGCAAAAATATCTGTTTCCATCAGGGAATCCTGCGCCCTGCTGAAAGTGATGGGAATCAGTCCTTCCTCACCGGCCGTTCCTGCATCCGTACTCTCCTGATTTTCTGTGGTCTGTGCTGCCGAACTGTCTGCCGGCGCCGCCGTATCCGTTCCCTTGCTCCCACAGCCAGCCAGTAAAGTCACCGACATTACTGCGGCCAAAACAATTGCTGACATCTTTTTAGCCATTTTCATTCCTCCTTGTGATTTCTGCAATACAATCCTCTTTTAATAAAATACACTTTGTATGTTTTGTGTATTTACATTATATATTTCCAGTCCAAATATATCACTCTACACAAAACTTGCTTTATATGACTTTTCTTTTTAATTTCAGAAACCGCAATACAAAATAAAACCGGCACAATCCATCGATTGTGCCGGCAGTGTTTTTTCTTCCTCTCCATTTTCCTTCAAATCAGAATCTCTTCTCTGCTTTTACGGAACTCTGACGGAGTTTTCCCCAAATGCTCCTTGAAACTCCGGTAAAAATTATTCATATTACTGTAGCCCGTCTCCTCCATAATTCGTTCCATGCTCAGCTTTGTATTCCGCAGAAGCTCCGCCGCCCTGCGAAGACGCAGATCACGAAGAAGGTATCTGTAGGTATAACCGCTTTCTCTCACAATATAACGTTTTAATTCGCTTTCACTCATATGGAACTGCAGACTCAGCTCATCAAGCGTAATGGTCTTCATATTTTTGCGCATGAACCGGATAATAGCCGGCAGCACATATACTTCCTCTGTCAGCTCCTCCTTCAGATGCAGCTCCTTCAAATGCTCCCGCATAACAATCCCGAGGAAAATCATGGCATAGCTCTTCATAAGAAGATTGCTGGCATTCTGCTGCCTCGCCGACTCATCAAACATTTTTTCCACCCATCGATCCAGCTTCGCATCGTTACTGCATACAAACACTAAAACCCGGTTGCTGTGTTTGGTATAAAGTATCTTCCAGAAAAAATCCGACAGAATATTCTGTTCCATCAAAATCCCCGAAAAAGCATTGGCAAAAGAACTTACTCTCATTAAAATATTGATAATCACATCCTCATCATGCCGGGAAAATACCGTATGCCGGACTCCCGGAGTAATAATGCAGAAATTTCCTGTCTGAAGCTCATATTTTTCATCATCCAGATACAGTGTCACACTTCCTCTGAAAATATAAACAATTTTGATAAACTCCAGCTTATGAAGAAACGGAGGACAATAACGAAGATTATTGAAGCATACCACCTCTTTCACATTCTCCGTAAAAAAGTCCGATTCCGTCAGCACGGTTCCCATCCTAGAAGGCGGTTCTGACGGTATCTTCCTGATTCCGGCCTTATGGTATCTGTGTACCAGTTCGTTCCAGTCCGTTACCGGCTTCTCCCATAGCCCGCAGCATTGTTGATACAGACTTTTATATAATTGTTCTTCCTTTCCCAATTCATCACTGAGCTTCATCATGTCCCCCCGTCCCACTCTATAATACCCTCATAAAATCAGCCTGTCCCTGCTTTTTACGGTATACAAGAGGAGTCATTCCATATATTGCTTTGAAGTTCCTGAAAAAATTGCTCTGATCCGTATAGCCTATCAATGCCACAATTTTTTCAATGCTGCATTCCGTCTTAAGCAGCAGTTCAGCCGCTCTCTTCATTTTCATTTCCATCAGCAAATGGCTGAAGGTGGAGCCTGTTTCCCGATGGAAATAACGGCTTAAATATCCCTCGCTCACATAGAATTCACGCGCCAGGGATGCCAGGGAAACACTTTCCAGATTTGCCTTCATATAAAGCAAATACTTGGCAAGAAGGTATTCCCCTTTATCCCCTTTCTTTTTCAGCCGCACCACATCCTTCTCATCCCAGCGAAGAATATAGGCAAATATGGACATCATCATACTTTTCATCACCAGACGGCTTTTTACCGGCTGCAGCAAAGCTTCCTCATAAAGCTCCATCACACTTTCTTCCAGCAGTACATCCGGACGGCTGCTGAACAGCAGCACTTCTCCCCCCGGCTTATGATAAAGCATCTTCCAGAAAAAATCGGCAATCACACCGCCGTCTTTCGTTTCCAGCAGATCCCAGAAAGATTCGGCAAACGTACTTCTTCGGATCAACAAATTCAGAACAATATCCTCGTCGGCGCAGGAAAAAACAGTCTGTTCCACTTCCGGCGCCACAATACAGGCGTTTCCTTCCGTCATCCTCAGCCATTTTCCGTCTATATAAAACCGGCAGCTTCCCCGGAATACATATATGATCTTGATGAATTCCAGCTTATGCAGAAATGCAGGACAATACCTTGCATTCGTTATCACATTCACCTCTCCCCAGGTCTCCCGGGAAAAATATTCCTCTTCCGTAAAAAGAGCGGCAATCGGTGTAGGCGGGGCGTCAGGAAGCTCCCTGTCCCCTTCTCCGTCCAGTTCACGGAAACGTGTACAGAATTCTTCCCAGCTCGCCACCGGCTCTTCAAAAGCCGCAGGACAGCAAAAATACAGTTTTCGGTATAAATCTATATCTTCTGCCTCATCAAATAATGTAAGAAAGGCTTCCCTGTCCATATGCTTTCCCAGCTCTCTTTTCTTATTTGCAGCAGCACCTTCCGGCCTTTCCTGCTGCGGTTCTATTATATCATGCCGCCTCCGAAAAGGGCAAAAAAGGTACAGAGAAGGGATTGCCTTCTCTGCACCTTTTGTCCATTTCTGTTCAATACGGGAACCCGCTGATATCCTCATACCGTATTTTCCAGCTTCCGTCTCCCGGCAGAAGCCCCATGGCTCCCAGCATGGAGGGATGATCTGTGTTGTAATGCAGGAAGGTATCTGGGCAGAGCTGACGGGCTTTCCGTAAAATAATCTGTGCCTGTACACTATCCCCTTTTGACAGATTTCGTACCAAAGCCTTTAACTGTCTTGATGTGTGGATCATTACAAAAGCACCTCCAAATAATTACGCAAAATTTTTTCCACACGAAACTGCCCGGCATATTCCATCAGTTGTGGAATGTTCTTATCCCACCGACGTACATATTCTTTCAGGGCTGTCTGGAAATCTTGAATCTAAATATTCCTGCGGCTTCTGATAATATCACAGATTGTCCGTTCCGCATTATAAAGTCTGACAGTATGTCCTCCGGGTGATTCTGTCTGCATAATACCCAATTCATACAATTCCGGTTTGATGCGGTAAATTTTGACTCCCTGTTCTTTAAGCGTTGTTGAATTATACTTTCCCTTAACGGTAATAGTATATCTTAAAGGCTCTCTGTCAGACATGCCTAACAAATAAAGAGCAGATTCATGAGAAAAAATAGCCTGGGCATATCTTCTTTGCAAAATATACATTCCATCTTCCAATGCATCCTCTGACATATAAATACCTGGAGCGATTCGTTCTAAATTATTCATTCTAACATATTCCAAAAAACGATACTTGGAGATCCCTGCATTTATCGCCTCCGATTCCAGCAGGATACCATTCTCCTGATTCAACATATTATCTAGTTTAATTTTATAATCCATATCCGCCTCCCAACTTTCGTACTACTATTATGTCTTAAAGTTGTGTGAAAGTAAATGAATTCCTATTATTTTTTTCTTCATTTTCCGGTATTGCAGCGGCGTCATATCCGTATATTTTTTAAACACACGGTCAAAATACGCCAGGCTGTCATATCCCAGTTCTTTTGCTACCTCCTCCATCGTTTTCTCCGTTTCCGCAAGAAGCAGCCTCGCCTTTCCAATCCTCTGGCAGTTTATAAATTCATTAACCGTAAAGTTTCCGCACACAGATGTTAAATAGTCTGTTATTAAAAAGTAAAAGGAGCCGGTTCGCCGGATCTCATGAAAAGGGCCGCTGCCTTTCAGACCGGATCTCTCCGGCCGTCAGGCAACGGTCCTTCATTTTAAACTATGTATTTGTCTCTACTGGAACACAGCCACAAACATCTGCAGATAACTATCGATTTCCGTTTCCAGGTTTTCCGGCTTAAAATCCGCCCGGCTGCTGAAATCCTCCGTCAGTCCCTTCAGCGTATACTCCACACATTTTATTACTTTTTCTCTGCTTGCCTTAGGCGACAGCGCACTGTAATCCGCCTGGCCGAGATAATTTCTTATCTTATCCTCATAATTTTTGTGCGCCTCCGCCACGGCATCCACCGCAGCCTGCCACTCTTCCTTTTCGGCCATATCAAGAAAGCGTCTCATATAAGGATACATTTTTAATACCCGCATACGGCCGGTTTCCATTTTCTTCATCAGCAGGAACAAATCATTGTCCGTCTCCTTGATTTCCCGGGAGAACTCTAAAAGCATAAACCTGCTGCTGTATTCGTACAAAAAAACATAAAGTCCCAGCTTGCTCTCAAAATAATGGAACAGAAGCCCTTTACTGATAGAAGCAAGTTTCACAATATCATCCGTACTGGCATGACGGTAACCGTTTAATGCAAAAACCTGAAGCGCCGCATTAATAATCCTGTCCTGCTTGTCCTTCTTCAGATCAAAAAATTTATCATTCATGGAGCTGTCTCCTATATGGGTGCCGCGTGTTACCTGTTTATCATAGCACATCGGTTAAAAGCCTTCAAGCTTGACGGTTTTTAGCTGACGGTTGCTATTCCCAGTCCTTTTATGCCGGCTGCCTTATTTGTGCCGCGTGCCC